>Ga0208695_1002667_pt1 | contig 12678 bp, 33 predicted proteins | sample AD_UKC111_MetaG_FD_184449 | JGI IMG/M metagenome (GOLD analysis project Ga0208695, IMG submission 184449) | Active sludge microbial communities of municipal wastewater-treating anaerobic digesters from Hong Kong - AD_UKC111_MetaG (SPAdes)... | ecosystem: Engineered > Bioreactor > Anaerobic >... | reverse complement strand
TGTTAAATCATTATCAAAAGTTTCTCCTGTTTCTTCTTCAATAAATTTATCAATTTCAAAACTATCATCTAAATATAAATCGTCAGGCTCATCTAAAAATATTTTCAATGCTTTTTCAGTAGCTTCTTGTAGATTTTCTGCTTCTACTTTTACTCTTTTGTAAGATTCCCATTTAATAGGTATTTCGTATGTCTTCATAATTCTTAATCTTTATATTTATAGTTTCCAAAAAAAATCTGTTTCTTGTAACACAGATTCATCAAAATCAATAAAATATAATAACTTTATCTTTGTATTTTCATCAAGCCAGTTGGATTTTAAATGTTTAATTATAATTGAAGACAAAGTACTATAATAAATCATGTCGCAATCTTCACTAAGTCTAAAAGATGTTCTTAATGAATCTTTATTTGAATAATAAATAAGCACTTCTTTTTCAAAGGTCTGTACCAAACAAAAGAAAGGAATGTTTGAATCTGACAGGTATTCTTTTCCATTTTTCAATTCTCTGTATTGCCAATTAGGGTGTTCATCTTTGAAGTCTTCAACATAGTCTTCTCTCTCATCAAGATAGTATAGATACTCCCCCAAGTCTCCGTTTAAATAATTAATATGTTGTATTTTATTATTTGGTTTTAAATTGAAAATATCCCATAAACTGTATATTTCTAATTTGTCCAAAAAATCTTTTTCTGTTATTTTTAATGGTTTTTTCATAATCTAATTAAATTTGATAGGTTAGTACTTTTTTCCGTTAGACAAAAATTCATAATCGTTTGCTTCAATATCTTCTATTATAGCTTCGTCGGTAAATCTATAATCAATATCTGCTTCGATTCTATCTATAATATCTCTAATTAAAGAGTTGAACTTTTCTACTGCTACTTCTATTCTATCTTCAAACATTTCATCATAATCATCAAAGGCTATCTCTGTACTTGCATTTCTATATTTCGGTGTAATAATTTCAAAGTAGATATTTTCAAATGCTTCCTCTTCAATATCAATTCCCAACCATAAAAGAAATTGTTTTTTATTTGTAATTTGCATCGCTTTTTCACAATCTAAAAATCTGTTTCTTTCAGTATCAAAGTAAATAGATTCTCTTGTATTTTTTATTAGTGGAAAATTATAATCTTCGCCAAATAATTCAATTAACTCTTTTTCTTTTGGCTCAAATAAGGCACAATCATCAACTGCCCAATTTGCAAAGTCGTTGTATTCGTAATATTCATTTCTTACTTCTTCAATAGCAACTTGTTTTGCTTGTTCACTTAATTCGTTAAACTTGTAAACTTTTGTTCTAATTGTTCTCATAATATTCACGCCTTTTTGTTTCGGAAGCGTCTAACCGTTTTTAAATAATTATTATTTTGTAAAGATAGTAAAATTTCCGCAAAGAAAAAAGAAACAGAAGAAATTTATACTAATTCTAAATAAGAGAGAAAGGTTAGATAATAAAATCTGTTAAATCTAAACTTTCAAAAAATTCATCAAAATCTTTTTCAGTTATTTCTTCCACTTCGTCCATTTCAAAAGATTGACAATCTTCTGCAAATATTTCTCCTGTAACAAAACTATTTCTTAATAGGTTAAATAGTTGCTCCTCTGTTAATTTATATGTTTTCATATTACTAATGTTTAAGGTTTTGTTTTCTGTTCTTTTTATTTGTTTTTTGCGACTTTTACATAAGAAATAAATGTACCTTCAAAATTAAATAATTGGTCATTACATTCTTCCATAAAATCATCTAAACTAAAGAATTGTGGTTGTTCTTCATCTTCTTCATCTATTTCTAAATGAACAGTGAGATAATTTCTTAAATCTTGGTAAGTTTCAAAAACTTGTTCTTGAATTAAGTTACAAACTTTTCTTGCGTTTGTGTAATTTACTGAAATTGCTACTATTGTTGTATTCATAGTTCTAATTTTAAAGTGTGATTTTCTATCTTTTGTATTTGTTATATAGTGTTTTATAATTTTAACATATTTAATGCTTTATTATAATAAAGATTCATATTATTTTTAGCTATTCTTATTTCTTCTGAAATATTTAATAAAGGTAAATTTTTATTTAATCTTTTAAGTTCTTCTTTTTGTAGTTTTTCTTTTTGCCAAAAATACTTATTTACCTTATTTATTAAGTCTTTAAATTCTTTTGGATTTTCAATTTCTATTAATTCTGTATTTATTTTCATAATTTCGCTGTAAAAAATTAAAAAAGATAAATTTAAAAAGACTGATTAACTTCATACTCCATAGCTTCAATATCATTAAAAGAGACTAATTGAGTATCTAAACAAAATAAACGCATAGCTTGATAATCTCTTTTTATATTTTGAATTTTACCTATTAAGGAACTTTCTTTTGATTCCATATAAGTTTTATACTGTTCTTTTAATCTATTAAGATAGATATTATTTTCTGTTTTAACTTCTTTTCGCCAAATTTCTTCAATTTCCCTACTTGTTAAAGATGAAGTTGCTCTGCCTTTATGATAAGTTTGTGTCAGTAAGTGTGGAACTCCTAAATCTAATTTATTCCACCATTGTATTGCTTGTTCACTTATTGTTCTCATAATATTCATGCCTTGTTTTATTTGGTAGCATCTAACCGTTTTTTAATTAATTGTTGTTTAAATAATACTATATTGTGCATTAACTTTTTCTCTAATCTTTTCTAATTGATACCAAAATTCATCACTATCATTTTCTACTTCCAAATTATATGCTAATTTTTCAAAGTTGTTTGGTGTTACTTCTATTTCCTCGCCCCAAAAAGAAACTGTAAAAGAAGTTCTATAAATATCAAATAACTCATTCTCTATTTTATTCTGTAACTGTAGATTCATATTCTATTGTTTTAAAAATTGTTAATCAAAGGTAATATTTTTGTGCCAAAATAGGCGGGTTAAAAAAAGAAATACTTTGTAAAGATAATAAATAAACCAATACAAATAACAATAAAGATAGTAATTTATAATTAGTCTAAATACTGATAACTGAACTAAATGATATTAAAAAATTTTCATCTACAATATCTTCGTACTTTTCAATAGCGTCATCAACATTTATTCCTATAAGTTCAACTTGAAAAACTCTGATAGGTAATTTATCATCTTCTCTTTTTTCTTTTTGATTTGCAAAACTATAACCTAAATCATTTATAAATAATAATTCATTACCCCAAAAATTATTTGAAGAAACTCTACAATATCTAATCTCACAACCATTTTTTGTAGTTGATACTAAACTTTCAAGATAATTAAATAAAACTTCTTCAACATATCTTTTTTTACTTCTGTCCTTTTTAAAAGAATTGTAACGTTTTTTACTCACATAAAAGTCTATTATTGCAGAGGCTTTTATTAATTTAATATCTTTCATAATACTTTATTTTAATTGGTTAAACTTTTTATTTTCGGCGGAAAAAAGAAAAATAAAAAACAGAAAAAAATTAACACATCAATTCATACATAAGTATAACATTATCTTTATTTACTAAATTAAAAATAATATCTGCTTTATTTTCATTCATTACATTTTTAATAACTGTATGATTTCTACCACCAAATTCATTACTATATAATTCTAAAATAATATTAAACCTATCATTTCCACAGTAATCATTTGTAATAGTTAAAATAAATTTAGTATTAAAAGTGTCGTTTAATTCAATAACTTTAGTTTTCATATTGTGTTTTTTATAGTGTTACTAAAAACATTATAATAGCGGATTTATAAGTATTATAGTTATTACACAGTTTTGGAAATATTTTTAAACTTTGGTAAAAAGTGGTAAAATGTGGGAGTTTTTTAGGGTGGAGTTTTGGATTACCACCCATTAAGAAACCCACTAAACACAAGGCTTCACGTTAATAATACAAACTTTTTATCATCATTTTTTAATTTTATTTTTATTTCTTTTGCAGAATAACCACAAAATTGTTTTAAATATTTTGAAGTGGTTACAGAATAATCGTAGTAAGAAGTTAAATAAATAATTCCTTTGTGTTTAATGGCTATTGTGCTATCATAGCTTTGAAATACTTTACCATTATCCATAAGTATAACAAATTGATTTTTTACTGGTTCTGAAGTTCTTGGACTTGTTAAGGCTTCTACTTTTGGAATACCTTTTAATCTTTTTAATAGTGTTTGTGTTTTCATTTTTTCTGTTTTTATTTCTTTTTTCGGCGAATAATTCGACAATTAGTATAATTAGTTATCGAAAATTTAGCTTATAATAACCTTTTAAATCAACATTGTTACATTTATAAACCTTAAAATTACCTTTTTCGTAAGGTTTACTGTTATTATTGAAGTGTTTTGATAGGGTTGTTTTTAGTATTCCTGTTAAACTCTCTACTTTTGATAAATATTTACGTACATAAATATTGTTTTGACTATCAAAAATGATATAAATTACTTTTGTTTCTGTTTTATTTTTCGCCATTTGATTAGTTATTTGTCGAATTATTAAACAAATATACAACTATTTTTTCAATAAAACAAACTTTTTATTCTTTTTCTGCTAAATTATACCACTCAATAAAAGTTATGCACTCTTTATAGACAGGTTCTATTACTGGCATTCTATCTATAATATCGTAATACTTATCCATTACATCTAATTCTACAGATAGATGTAATATTTTTTCTACTACAAACATTAACCAATTCCAATCTTTGTGAAATTTTAACTGGTTATCAAAAAAAGTATCTTTCCATTCTCCTATACTGTTTACATAACCAAATTGAGGAAAATTAAAAGGTTGTTTTGTTTCTCCTAAAAACTCTGCTATTAGTTTATTATTTTCTGTTGTGTTCATTTTTCTTTTCTGTTTTTAATTTTCTTTTGCGCCGATTTATTCGCATTTTTACCCGTTAAATAAAGAATTTGAATGCAGACATACACCTTTTATTTTAATTTACCAAATCAATTTCAAGAATTAAATCATTAATTTTATTTTCCAACACACCCAAAAATAAGTTTCTTTTATCTTTTGGTGTTGGGTTTTCCCACTCGTCCCAAGCCATTGAATCATTAGTATATTGACGTAATTTGTGAAGTTCTGAATTTATTTCTATTTCAATAGTATTATAGTAACTTCCTTTGCCACTCCCTCTTTCCATATAAGCATTATGGCAGATTATTTTACCATTTATTTCATTTTCTTTTAATAACTTTGCTACTTTATTTTCAAAAGTTTTCATACCTCTTTCATTGTAATTGAGATATATGTAATTGTTTACTATTGTTTTCATTTTTTTCTGTTTTTAATTTTTATGCGAAAATTTATATATTACTCCAATCCAAAAGAAACTGTTTACAATTTATTACTATTGTTTTAGTTCCTTTGCGTGGTTGCCTTATAGAATTATTAAATATGGCTTTTACTTTACCAAACTTATCTTTTAATATTGTGGTTTGGTTATAGGAACTTTGCCAGTTTCTGTGTACGGTTAATATTTCCATTTGTTTTTAGTTTTTTGCGGCAAATTTACATTTGTTTTAAGTCAATCTTTGCAAAGCGTTTAAATTGAAAATTCCACAAGTGCCAAAGGTTTTTTATTTCGCCCTTGTTTAGTAGTTCTTTTGCCGTTTCTACATTACAAAGTAGTGTTTCATTATCAAACGTTTCTATTTTAAATATACGTTCGTTTGTGTTTATTGTTGTTGGTATCATTATTTAATAGTTTTAAATTTAAACTCTCTTATTATTTTATTTTGTTTTTAGTTTTTTGGCGAAAAATTTTTACTCCTTATTAAACACCCATAATGTACCAACTTTTTTTATTTCTATGCCGTCATAATACTGAAGTCTTGGTAATGTTTCCTTTACTTGTTTTTCAAAGAAGTTTTTTGCTGAATTAGATAGCTTTAAGTAACCATTAAATTCAATGGGCTCGTAACTATTTAAAACACTTGACTTTGCATAATCGCCATGCTTAAAAACCCCTATTAACTCTCCAATATTATTAAAATGTACAGTGAAATGTCCTTCAACATCTCCTGTATGATATTGTAATACATTATATATTTTACCTTCTAAAATACCGTTTTTTAATTTATATATGTTTCCTTGCATAATTATTAATGTTTTTTAATTTTTTACCGCCCCCTTAATAAACTTTTAAGAGTGGTTTATATTCTATTCCGTAAGCATTGTTAATAAACACTTCTTTCATTTGGTACTTATTTTGGTTTCTATTCCAAAAGTTCTCAAATTGCTGTCTTGTTTTGAACTCTTTAATTTTTACGCCCCACATATCTTATTTTTTTATTTTAGTTATAACATATCTACAATATTACCGCAAGATAACCAAAATAATCTTTGTAAATTATTTTCGTGGTTTTCAAGTTCCTCATCGTTCCACACTCCCAAAATCTTTACTTTATTTTTTACTTGCTCTAAATTCATTCTATTTGATGTTTAAAATTGTGTTTCTGTCTTTAATTTTTACGCCCAAAATACCATTAAAAATAAAATCTCTTTGAGTGTGTGTAGTGTAATTTTTACCTTTGTGAATTGGTTTTAAATACATTTGTAATTTGAGTTCGCTATTATCTATTACAGTTTTTTGTGCAATAGTATCGAGTGTTAATTTTATTTTATCATTAACTATCTTTATAAACAAGTCCGTTTTTTCTGTTATTGTTATAGTTTGATTATAACAAGTCCCTTCTTTGTCCCAATATTTTAAGTATGATGTTTTCATTTTTGTTGTTTTTAGCTTTTTACGGCGGTTTTATATTTGTTTAAATACTTCAAATGTTTGATTGTTGTAAACTTCAAAATACAACCGTTCTGTTATAGGTCTAATACCTGAATTACAAAATACAGCAAAATGCTTATTTTCTTTATTAGTGTTATCAATATACAACTCTTGTATATCGCAATTTATATTATTGTAGCCATTTTTTATAATTGCTTTTGTACATGTTGTATCTTTATAAAATTTTGAAAATGGTTTGTTTAAAATACTGTCAAAATAAAGACTATCATAAAAGTTTATAATTCTATCTTTAAAAGTTGCAAAACATTCATTTTCGTTTTTAGATAGTTTTGTATAATTAATTATAACATCTATTGTTTTTTGATAGGTAGCATCTTTTTTTAAGACTTTAGAATTATTTGTTAAGTCTTGTATTATTTTTATACGGCTATTTGTTTCGTATTGACTACTTAAATTATATAAGTTTCTGTAAACGTGCGTTATTAAATAAATTGCATTCATATTTTTATAGTTTTATGTTTATTTTTTGCCCGAAAAAGCTAAAAAGAAACTGATTAGTTTAAGTTAAAATTAAATAGATTAAATTCTATATTATAAATACTTTTTAACTGTTGTAATAGCTCAAATAAAGAAAAAGCCATTAAATTAAAGTTTATACCCTCACAAATATAACCTTCTGGAATTTTATGTATTTTTATCATAACTTTAAAATTTAAAAATTACACGACAAATTTGTGCCACAAAAAATAAAAGATAAAATACTATAACTTTTTTATATATTGGTTTCATTTTGTAAATTGTTTTTAACGCCAAAAAGCCCCCTAAAAATAGGAGGCTAAAACAAATTAAAATATAAAAACTAATTAACCAAAATATGATTTTGCGATAAAAATAGCTGAGTATCAAAAATAATATTAAATGCTTCTTTTTTGTTTTCTACTTTTGAAAACTGACTAAATTTAAAAGTCAAACCACTTAAAAAAGTCGAAGTTTCGTTATCTTTTATTATATCAATATCAATGTAATTTTCTTTGTATTCGCTTAAACCAAAAAAATTATTTTTTGCGCCTAACATTTTAAGTTTATTTTGTTGTTGTAACACTTTGTTAAGACTGTTAAAAATCATATCTTTTGCCTCTTGCTCGTTTATTTGCTCATCTTTTGAAGTGTAAGCAAATGTTAATTTTGTCGCTCCGTTGTAAATTGTTACTTTAATAGTTGAAGTTTTCATAATTTAAAAATTTAATGATTAGTATATTGTTTTATTTTTTATGCTTTGCGAAAAATGCACGTTTCTTAATTCCTTTGTCAATAGAACCACTATATTGTAGTTCTAAACGCTCCCGCTCATTTTGAGCATTTTGTTTATACTTTGCCGTTATCTTAACCTTGTTGGTTATTATACTATTGTTATTATCTTGGTTCGTTTCAATCTTAATATTTTGAAACTTTTGTACTGTTGTTAATTTCATGGCATAGTTATTTAGTGTCGTTCCAATTATAATGCCTTAGAACGTGAAAGGCTTTGTTTTTAATTCTATATCAAATTTATAAATAATTTTTGAAACCGCAAAAGAAAAATATAAAAAATAAATAAAAAACTGTTAATTTATATCAATTCTAAATAAGGCTATCAAAAAGCTACACTATCTGCATTTTGATAGAGTAAATATATAAAAAAATATTGAAATAAAAAAATGAAATTTTAAAAAAGTGAAAATTTAGAATTAGTCTAAATAAGCAATGGGGGTAGCAACCAAAAATTTATTTTTGTGTGGGTGGGTTTCTGTATAGTCTATCCACACATAAAAACGTACAATAAATTATGCACCATATAATTAATTGTTCCTAATAAAACTTATAGTGTATAATTAATACACCACAACAAAAAAGGTTATTTATTTTAATTTTAAGACACTTTTTATAAAAAGTTAATGTCATATATACCAACACTTAAAAAAGTGTCTTAAAACGAAGATAAATAAAAAATCCCTCTCTGTTAGGAAAGGGATTTATACCACTCTTTTGCTATCTTTTCATTTTCAAATAAATATTTAAATATTATTTCTCTACTTTCTTCATATCCACCATTTGCTCTTTTAGGTTGTTCTAAACATTCATAAAAATATTTCAATTTTTGAAAATCTATTTTTAGTCTTTTGTCATATTCTATTTCTCCTTTAAATTTATTTTCAATAGTTTTCCAAGACCATCCATTATTCCAAAATTCTTCTACAACATGGAATAATGACACTTCTATGTTTTGTTCATTTGCTTTTATAATAGATATTGATAAGGGTAGTCCATGTTTGTAAAATAGTTCTCCTATGTGTTTTATTATTATTTTTCTGTTTTTTATTTTTATTATTTGTGGAAAATTAAGATTCATAATTTAAACCAAACGCCTTTAATGTGTGTTCAAAAGGATTATTCTCTATATTTTGTACTGACTTTAACATCTTCTCTACTATATCTCTTGTTTCTTTTTGGGTATCTTCTTTTAGGCGGAGATTACACATGTGTATAAAAGCTAAAAAGCTACCTGTCCAAATAAACTCTGTTTCTAAAGATAGTGGAAGTACCGAACGGGCTTGTTCTTTTGAAACTCCTAATTTCAATAAATCTTCATAAGCATTCTTACATCTTCTTATAATAGTTTCTTGAATATCATGTGCCAATTCTTGATGGATGTTTGATAATAACCCATCACTACCTTGCTTACTTGATTTAGATTGTTTTCTCCATTCACCTATTGGAATATGATAATAACTGTCTGAAAAATCTACATATCTTCCGCTTACACTATTTACAGAAACTCCAACTTGATGTTTGTGTAATTGACGCTCTACATAAATTGGACATTTGATTCTAAATTGTAATGTACTATGACGCATTGGAGATGTGTGTTTATGCTCAACTAAATATTTTATTAATTTTGCATTTTGTTCTTCCGAGAAATTTGAAGCATCTTTTGCATAAGAAACACGGGCAACATTTGCGTGGTTTAGGTCACCACCAAAAAAATTTAATAATTCTACTTTATTCATAATAATCTTTTTACTATTTCTTTCCGTTCTTTTTATTACTTCTTGTTTTTGATGTTCAAATTCTTCTGCGGAAATTTCTTTTATTCCTGTTCTACTTGATTACATTCGCCTTTAAAATATTCTTTAATTAAAGACCCAAATAATCTTTAATCCATTGTTCTGTACACTATTATATTTTAATAAGTAAGTTAGTTTAAACTATATTTTATACATTTTAAAGTTTTAAAAAATAATTTTCTTTATATATGTAATTTAAATTTTCACACAAATTTTTACAATCTTCTATAAAGCTATTTTCTTGTTCTTTTGTTAATTCAAACCATTCATTATTAGTTTCTGTTTTTTGTGTTTTATATTTTTTATGAAGAAATCTTTCTACTTTAAAATATTTTTCACATTGAAAGTAATGAACTAATTCTATTTTGTTTGGATTACCTGTATTTAATTTTTTAATTCTATCTTTTGGATTATTTTTTGTTGCACCAATTTTAAAAAATCCATCTGACGATTTTAGAAGGTATATATAACCTAACATAACTTCCATTTAGAAAAAGTATCTTTATACACTATAACATCATTACCATTTAAGAACTGTTTTATTTGTTTTTCTGTTAAAAGTCCTTTATTTTTAATTTTTTCGGCGACTTTCAGATTATATTCCTTATCTTGTTTTGCTAAAATCTTTTGGTCACAAATAGTAGAATCTTTTCTTATATTAAAAGTTTCTCTATCACTACAGTGAAACAGAATACTATCTAACTCATCTAAATCTAAAATAATTTTACCTTTAAAATCATATAAAATCTGAGTTCCTGCACTCCAAACATCATCTACTAAGGTTATAACAAGCCTATCTTTTATTGAGTTAAAGTAATTAATTAAAAAAGACATGCTTGGACTATGTCCACCATTAGTAGAAAAATACAAATTTATTTCTCCATCAAACTGTTCTAACTTTTCAACTAAATCATTTACAGTTTCTGTTGTTATTTCTCTGTTGAAGTAATGGTGCATACCTAACTAATTAAATAATAAGAACTTGATAAAAGTATAATTAAAAACAAGAACCAATAAATTAAAGCTTTTTTAGTACCACTCGAATCTGTAAACATATATTGTATCTGTTCTTTTTCCATCTGTTTCTAATTTTATTTTTGGTAATACTATATTTCTACTTTCTATTATTTGTGGTTGTAAAGACTTATAAAATAAATAACCACCATAAAAAACAATAGAAATACTTAATACTATTGCTAAAATAAATCCTTTAAACATAACATCTAATTTCATAACTTTATATTTTAAAACTTTCTTTCTCTTGACATTCTTTGTAAACACTTTAAAGGAGTTTCACCTTTCTTCATTTCGTATGAGCATCCAAGAACACCACCTTTCCAAGAACCTTTTTGTTTTCCTACTTCTTTATCAAAATTAATATCTATATCTCTGTAAGTTTTTGCAAATAATTTTGTCCATTTAAACCATCTTGGTCGCCACTCTCTTTCTCTAAGAGTTATTGTTGCATTTACTATTGAGTTATCGTAATTATCTGTATATGGATAGGTTTCCTTATGTTTATTTTCTTCGAGCCAATCATAAGAGCCGTATTCTTTACTATTCCAATCTAATCTTTTGCCTTTAACTTCATTAAACCAAGTGTCATCGTTTAAAAGTGTTGATGTTCTTACCCACTGTAAAGCCCAAGGTAGTTTTATATGATTTCTTTTTTTACCCCACACAAGCCAAAGTTCTGTTACAAACTTACCATTTGTAAAAGTATTGATACCATACTCAGGACTTTCAGATTCATTATCTTTACCTGTATTGTAAGGTAAGCGTAAATAAATATTCCCCCAACCAAAAAATAAAAAGAAAATAGATAAAGGTAAAAACCATAAACTAAAAAATGGTAAAACAATTGCAAGTAAACTTGTTATATTAGTATTAATTTGGGGTCTTGGGTCAAAATACCCGTAACTTTCTAATTGTATTCTAAATGGTGTTTGTTTATCTCTTTTTGCATATAAACTCAACCATTTATTATAATCTTCTGTGTCTTTTTCTGTAAATGTAAATTGTATTGCCATTATTTTAAGTATTTAATTAATTTTTCTTTGTTAACATAGTAGTATGTATATTCATCCATCTCTAATGTTTCTTTTCTTTCTAAACAGAATTTATGAAAAACACTTAAAGATATAACTCCTAAAAATCTATCTAATTCATCTACCACTAAAACTTCTCTCCAATCCTTGGTATTTTCAATTCTTATTATCATGCTACAAATAAACTAATTATTTTTTAATTGTGCAAACATATTCGTCAATTATTTTTGAATATTTTTCATCTAAATTAAAAATCTTTTTTAATCTTTTTTCGTCACCAAAAACTAAAGGTAAATAACTATTTCCACCATTTAAAGAATATCCTAACTGCAAGTCTTTTTTAAAAGTGTCTCCAAGTTCAAATATCTTTTTATCATTCACTCCTACATAATGGTTCTCATTTGAGATTATTGTGAATCTATGACCTTGTTCCCAAAGATTCAATAAGTGTGTTAAGCAATTAATTCCCATGTTTATTTTTTAAATAAACCTCTATCTTTTTATAAGCCCCCTCAATATCACCAAAATTATTCATCATTAAATACATTGGAAATGTTTGGTTAAACACCTCTAAAGGTATTTGAGGTTTTTCTTCACAATAATATTCAAAACAAAGTTGGTGTAAATTTGTTCTGTTTTTATTGTATAACTCTAAAAATCTTTCATCTGTCATTTCTGCGCACCTATTTTAAAACCAACAAATCCAGCCAATCCTACATACACCCATTTTAAAGTGTTTTTTACTTTTAAGTTTCTAATTTCTTTTTCAGATTTTTTATTAATATT
>Ga0208695_1002666_pt1 | contig 12683 bp, 11 predicted proteins | sample AD_UKC111_MetaG_FD_184449 | JGI IMG/M metagenome (GOLD analysis project Ga0208695, IMG submission 184449) | Active sludge microbial communities of municipal wastewater-treating anaerobic digesters from Hong Kong - AD_UKC111_MetaG (SPAdes)... | ecosystem: Engineered > Bioreactor > Anaerobic >... | reverse complement strand
GCATTTCTCTCATTATAAAGAGTTACAGAAGTAAGATATGGAGAAGCCAGCATAATATTAGGCTTGCATACATATGAACCCGCGCTGGTACTGTAAAGCTGATACTGGCCTGTGCCTTTAACATAACTGCCGGGATTTGCAGGGTCTGGAATATATAAATCAACGTTTCTGTATGTTTTTACGGTAATGGTGTGATTGCTGAGTGGATCAAGCCCCTTGACTATGCAGTATGTATCAGTTGTGCTTGCATATGCGGTTGTACTTCCATCAACATACACAGAATAGCCGCTTGCATTAGTAACAGCATTCCATACGACTTTGGCAGCACCATAGCCTATAATACAGTTCGTTGTATCAATTGTAGGTGCAGGAAGTATCAAATCAGCGTCATAATATGTACCGGAGCCGGCTGAAGCTTCCGTCCACGTTGCAGCAAAAACTCCTATTTCCGGAGTAAAAACAATCGCAAACAAAATGGCGAGAAATCCCGAAAGCACTCTGACAGCAAAAGGTCTGTGAGCAATACTTTCCCGGGCAATTATTTTCTGTTTAACAGACTTCTCTTTGTTTGCCGGTTTTATTCCAAGAAAATAGCCTTCTCTATCCGAAAGTGAAACATCTATAAATCTTCCTACTTTAAAGTAAACCGTAACAATTCCGGTAGCAATAAGACACGGAATAAGGAGCAGCTTATGCCTTTCAGCAAATTCAGAAATTTTCTTTATAATATAGCGCTGTGTACTGTAATCCATAATTTACCTCCGGCATATAAAAACATAGTAGTAATCTATATTCTTTTATATTATAACAAAAAGTTTTATAAAAGTCCAGTATTTATTTTAAAATGATAATAAATAATACACAAAACAGCCCGAAAAATCATTCCGAGCTGTTCATATAAATAATATTCCCATTCAAAAAAACTGTATCTTCTTCATCATGTGTAATAATAATCAAGGTCCTACCTTTAGTACTGTCAAGAATATAGCGGATAGTTTTTTCTTTTGTTTCGGCATCAAGACCTTTGAACGGTTCATCAAGAATAATTACAGAGCTGTCAGCCATAACAGCTCTTACAATAGCAGTACGCCGCCTCATTCCGCCGCTTAGTTCAGAAACAGGCTTTTTTATATCAGCTTTTGTAAGTCCGACAGCTTCCAGACTGCTGACTATACTATTAACACTACAGTTCTTATTACAGACAATCCGTACATTTGCAACAGCGGAAAGCCTTTCGCAAAGCCTATCCTCCTGAAAAACAACGCTAAGCTTTGTATTTGGTTCAGTTATTACCTCTCCGCTGTCAGCTTTGATAATTCCTGTTATAATATTAAGCAGGGTAGTTTTTCCGCAGCCGGATTTTCCCATTATGCAGTATGATTCACCCTGCTTAAACTCAGCACAAAAGCCGTTAAGGACTTTTTTTCCGTCAAAGCTTTTGTATATATCTTTTATTTCCAAGCAATTCCGCCCCTTTCAATTCTATCCGATATGAGTTTAAGCAGAAGCAGAAAAAGCCTTTCAAAAACATAGCTTATAACGATAATAACGACAGTCCATGCAAATAAATCCGGTGTTTCAAGCAAAAGCTTTGATTTATAAAGCCTTTCTCCAATTGATCCATCAGGCTGACCGATAACCTCTGCAGCAATACCGCTTTTCCAGCTCATTCCCAGCGAAACTGTACAAGCTGAAATAAAGAACGGCATAACATCGGGCAGGTAAATATACAGCATTTTTTTAACTTTTCCGATTTTAAAAACATCAGCCATCTCAATCAGCTTTTTATCCACATTCAGTATACCGTTTAAAACATTGGTATATATTATCGGGAATACCATAAGGAAAGAGATAACAACTGCAAGATTTCTGCTCGGTAACCATAACAGCACCAGTATTACAAACGATGCAACAGGTGTAGATTTCATTGCCGAAATAAGCGGACTTAGCAGAGCCTTTACAAAAGCAACAGATGAAGCTGTTACTGCAAGAGCAGTTCCGAACACAAGTGCAAGAAAAAAGCCGCCCGCTATTCTTATAAAAGAAAACATTACAGCAGACCAAAACGCCGTTTCCCGAACAAGGGAAAACAGCGTCTTAATCACCTCTGCAGGAGATACAAGTATTATTGATTTGTTAATTTTAAGGCTTGCAAAATGCCATAGCGCAAGCCAGAAAATAACAGCAAAAGCGTATTGTAGCGATTTAACAGCTTTTTTATCCGACATAATAGAAATTCTCATCAGGCAAAGCTCCTCCTACAGAAGACGGCTCCTGTTCGTACAGAACTTTAAGATAGCTTTCAACAGCAGCTTTCATGTCTGCGCCTCTTAGGAAAGTTATGTTGCACTGCGGAATAGCCTTTACGGCAACAGCCTCCGGCACGATATCATAGTTGTCAATCCATACTGCTGCTTCATCCGGGTGAGCGTTTACATATTCTGTTGAAGCCGCATATTCGTCAAGGAAAGTATCAAAAGCTTCCATATCTTCGTTGAGAAAATCATTCCTTACAACAAGAACTCCGGTAATAAGCTGATTATCACTTATATTATTCCATTCAGCAGTCAAATCAAGGCACACTCTTATTTTCGGATTTTTTGTCTGAGCAACGGTAACATATGGCTGCGGAAGAAGTGCTATTGCATTGTCGCTTCCTGCAAGCATAGCAGCAACCTCAGTTGCCTCCGATTTGTATTCAACAGTTACGTCCGTTCCGGCTTTAAGCCCGTTTTTAGCAAGAATATAGTTAAGCACATATTCAGGAGTAGTTCCTTTCCCAGTGGAATAAATTGTCTTGCCCTTGAGATCCGCAACAGATTTTATTGCGTCACCAGTTTCTACCATATAGAGAACCCCAAGTGTGTTAACAGCAGCAACTGAAATTTGTCCCTCTGTTTTTTTATACAGAACAGAAGAAAGATTTGCAGGTATCGCAGCAGCGTCAATTGAACCGTTTACAAGCCCTGTAACAATTTCATCCGCTGTTCCGTAAATTGAAACGTTATAGTCATTAGCGGTAAGGTCTTTATTGGAATCTTCCATCAGCTTAACCATTCCCATTGTAGTCGGACCTTTAAGAGCGGCAATGGTAAAAACTCTTTTTTCAACAGCATCGGTTTCAATTTCATTTCCATCTGCAATATAAGATGTTGTTGTTTCTGCCTTAATTGAATTTATGTCAGCGGTTGTAATTTCCTCTGAACCGTTGGAAGAACCGCAAGCAGAAAATACTGTCAGGCTCATTACAAATACCATTGCCATGCCAAGTAATTTTTTCATTTTAATACTATTCCTTTCTGCTATTTGTTCCGGCATTAAAGCTGAACTGAGTTCAGTTAACAAAAATTTCTGCTGTCCTTTTTTGCAGAAAAAAAGCAAATAGCCGCGTAAAAATTTGTTTTTCACGCTAAATTCATTTGTTGTAAAAGCTTATACTATATAAATCACACTGTAAGCACAAACATATCATAAATAGCTTTTGTAGCGGCTTCAAAGTCATCTTCCGAAACACCTATAATAATGTTAAGCTCGGAAGAGCCCTGATCGATCATCTTAACGTTTATCTTTGCATGTGCAAGAGCCGAGAAAATTCTGCCTGCCGTACCTCTTGTTTTTCTCATGCCGCGGCCTACAACTGCAATAAGCGCAAGGTCGTTTTCAATCTCAAGACGGTCGGGATGAACTCTGTATTCAATTTCGTCAAGTACAGCCTTTTCTTTTCCTTTAATAGCATCGCTGTTTACAATAACGCTCATTGTATCTATACCTGACGGCATATGCTCAAAGTTAATATTATTTTTCTCAAGTGCACGAAGAACATTTCTGCCGAAGCCAACCTCACTGTTCATCATATCTTTTTCTATATTAATGACAGAAAAGCCCTTTTTCCCTGCAATGCCAGTAATTGTATATCTGCTGAAGTCGTCAGAGCTTTCAACAATCATAGTTCCGCGATCCTCCGGGTGATTGGTATTCTTTATATTAATTGGAATACCTGCTGTGCGTACAGGGAAAATAGCATCCTCATGGAGAACGGTTGCACCCATATATGCAAGCTCACGAAGCTCACGATAAGTAATTGTTGTGATAGGCTCTGGATTTTCTACAATTCTGGGGTCACAAATAAGGAAGCCGCTTACATCTGTCCAGTTTTCATATATTTCAGCACCTGCTGCTCTTGCGACAATTGAGCCTGTAACATCAGAACCGCCTCTTGAAAATGTTTTAATGGTATCATTAGGCATTGAACCATAAAATCCTGGAATTACGGCATAATCAAGCTCCTTGAGCTTTGGCGAGAGAACAGAAAGAGTTTTTTCAAGGTCAAAAACACCGTTTTCATTGAATAGGATGTAGCCAGCAGGATCAAGAAAAGTAAAGCCAAGATATTTTGCAAGAATAATGCTGTTAAGATATTCACCGCGGCTTGCGGCATAATCACGTCCTGCTCTATGAGCAAATGCGTTTTTAATATCGGTAAATTCATTTTCAAGAGAAAGATCAATTTTAAGTTCCGAAATAATTTCGTTATAGCGTTCCTCGATAGCATTGAAATCACTGCTGAAATCTTCTCCCTTTACTGCTTTTTCGTAGCAGGCATAAAGCATATCGGTAACTTTTGTATCCGATGAAAAACGTTTCCCCGGAGCTGAGGCAACAACAAAACGTCTTGATTTATCAGAAAGAATAATGTCAGCAACCTTCTTAAACTGATTTGAATCGGCAAGCGAGCTTCCGCCGAACTTTACAACCTTGATACCCATAACTACAATCCTTTCAGAACAATATATCTTTTATTTATTATATATTATATTATAGTTGATTAACACATGATAATCAACTGTGAAATGAAACAAAATTCGGAAGAAATGTCAAGTCCGTTTGTGAAATACGACTGTATTTCAGTGGCGGACAGCGTTAAATTTATAACAATTATAATTTTTAAATTATTTCAGCATTGATATTGTAATACTTTATATGTATAATTATTTATATTACATATAATATGAAAGAAGAATAAAAATGAATAATAATATCTGCTATGCTGAACAGCTGAACTCTCTGTCAGTATTTAGAGGAATTCTTAAGGACAATGTTGTAAAAAAGCTGCTTATTTTGCTAACTGAAAAAACTATAGCTGCTTACGGCGATTTTGTGCATGAGCTTTATAATTATACTGATAATTTAACGGAATATCTTTTAAATGCCGTTCTTGAAGATGAAAATAATTATATGTTACGGCTCGCAACTATGCAAGAAATTCCAGACGTCGTAAACAAAGCTGCACATAATGAGCTTTGTTTACTGCAGAATATTTCACGGATAACTCCGGATACAGTTAAAAAACTTGCCGGAATTGACTTGGAGCTTGCAGAATGGAATGTTTCCGAGCTTAATTTCATAAAAATATATGCTGAAAGAATGTCACAGCTTCAGACAAAGGGGTATGGTATCTTTGCAAAGTATCATGCTTTTGTGCTTAAGGATGGGGTAATTGCTCCTGTGAAAGCTCCCGACAATCAGAAGCTTTCACAGCTTGAGGGCTATGAAAATGAACGCCGCAAGGTAATTGACAATACTCTTGCACTGCTCAGTGGAAAGCCTGCCGCAAATGCTTTGCTTTACGGCGATGCAGGTACTGGCAAGTCGTCGACAGTTAAAGCTGTAGCAAACGAATACAAGGATATGGGGCTTCGTCTGATTGAGCTAAAAAAGTCACAGCTTCACGAGCTTCCAGCAGTTATTGAAAGCATTGCAAAAAATCCTCTTAAATTTATTATTTTTATTGATGACCTTTCGTTTTCATATGATGATAATGATTTCGGCGCACTGAAAGCTGTGCTTGAGGGCTCTGTTACATCTAAAACACCTAATCTTGTTATCTATGCTACCAGCAACAGACGTCATCTTGTCAAGGAGAAATTTTCAGACCGTGACGGTGATGATATCCATGCCAATGATTCAAGGGAGGAGCTTACCTCTCTGTCGGAGAGGTTTGGTCTAAAGGTTACATTCGTAAAACCTGACAAGACTTTGTATATTCAGATTGTAACCTCTCTTGCAAAGCAGTATGGAATTGAATGCAACGAAGCTTTATTTCAGAAAGCGGAAATGTACGCTTTAAGAAGAAACGGACGCTCGGGAAGAGCAGCAAGGCAGTTTATAGAGTCTGTTAAAGCAGGCCTTATATAGAAAGGCGGAACTTTGTATGGATATCGTTGTAAGAAAAGCAGTATGTCAGGATTCGGCAGATATGGCTGAAACGGTATGCTCAAGCTGGAAATATGCTTATAAAGGTATAGTAGCTCAGGATTATCTTGACAAGCTGACTAGCGAAAGATGGAAGGATAAGTTCTACAACGGAATTGAAAGCGGACTTAATGATTATTATGTTCTAGAGTATGATGGAAAAGTAATCGGAGCGTCTATGTTAAGCCGTTCACTGGAGGAGGATTTCCCCGACGATGCGGAGCTGGTATGCTTTTATCTTCGTCCAGAATTTATTGGAAAGGGACTCGGACAGAATTTCTTTGACGGAATACACGATTATATTGCTGCAAAAGGGTATGCACACATGATACTGAATGTGCTTTCAGGGAATGAAAGAGCTATTTGCTTTTATAAAAAGCAGGGCTTTGAAACTTTAAAAAAATCTGTTGAAATAACTCTTGAAGACAATACATACACCTGTGATTATATGAGAGCAACGCTTTAAGCTCAAACGTTAATTTTATGTAATAAAGCATTGTAAAATAAATATCAATTTTGTAAAATCAATTTTGCAGGGTTGACATAATTATTGTTTTTTTGTATAATAATAGTATTGGATTCAGGGAACACTGTTAATGTGTTCCCTGAAAATATGTTTGTTTGGGAGTGAGAAAATGGACGCGGGAAGTTGTGGTATAGAACCCCGAAGTTGTAGCTGCGGATTAGCAGAGAGCAGTTCTGCGTCCGTTTTATCGCTTTAGGGAAGTTTTATACCTCCAAATTTATTTGAATGGAGGAACTAAAATGGAAAAAGAACAGGCAATTGAACTTATGAAAAACAAAAGCTTCGTTGAACTGAAAAAGGATTTGCAGGAAATGAATCCTGCCGACCTTGCAGTTCTTTTGGCAGAAATGAATGAGCAGGATGAATTCAGTGAAAAAGAACTGACGCTTCTTTTTAGAATACTGCCTAAAGAGCTTGCGGCGGAAGCGTTTTCCTACATGGACAGCGATATGCAGGAAATACTTATTACTGCTTTTTCAGATAAGGAGCTTCGTGAAGTTATTGACGAACTGTTTCTTGATGATACCGTTGATATTATTGAGGAAATGCCCGCAAATGTTGTTTCAAAAATTTTAAAGAATACTGACCCAGAAACACGTAAGCAAATTAATGAGCTGTTAAATTATCCAAAAGACAGCGCCGGTTCTATTATGACAACCGAGTTTGTTTACCTTCGCCGTGATGCAACTGTTGCCGAGGCGTTTGCCAGAATAAGAAAAATAGGACTTGTAAAGGAAACAGTTTATACCTGCTATGTAACCGAAAACAGAACGCTTGTTGGAATGGTAACTGTGCTTGATATGCTTGTCGCAGACGAGGACGCTCTTATTGAAGATATAATGGAAACCAATGTTATAAGTGTTCAGACGCATGATGACAAGGAAGACGTTGCAAAGCAATTTTCAAAATATGACATTGCCGCCATTCCAGTTGTTGACACTGAAAACAGAATTGTCGGTATTGTAACGTTCGACGACGCTATGGACGTTATTCAGGAGGAAAACACAGAGGACTTCTCAAAGATGGCAGCTATGCAGCCAAGTGAGGAATCATATTTTAAAACATCAGTTTTCAGTCATGCAAAAAATAGAATCATGTGGCTTCTTGTACTTATGATTTCGGCAACACTCACAGGAATGATAACGGTACGTTATGAAGATCAAATTTCTGCAATTCCTTTGCTTGTAGCATTTATGCCTATGCTTATGGATACCGGAGGAAACTGCGGCTCGCAAAGCTCAACGCTGATTATTCGCGGCATGGCTCTTGAAGAAATACGACTTCGCGATTTTTTTAAGGTTGTATTTAAGGAATTACGAATTTCGGTTTTATGCAGTATAGTACTTGCCATAGTAAACGGTATAAGGATATATATTCAATATCAAAAGATAGGCATTTCATTGGTTGTATCGCTATCTCTCATATGCACTGTAATAATTGCAACAATTATGGGAGGAATTCTTCCTATGCTTGCAAAGAGATTTAAGCTTGACCCTGCAATTATGGCAGCACCTCTTATCACAACAATAGTTGATACTTGTTCAGTAATGATTTATTTTAACATAGCAATGAAAATATTAGATTTTACAAAGTAATAAAAAGCAGGCTGAGGATATACCTTAGCCTGATTTTTATAAAGATAAAATATATTTAATTACGAACTCTTGCTGAGATTAATAACTCTGCAATTCTGCACAGGCAGACAAACCGATATTCTGGTTCCTACACCTTCGTAGCTGACAATTTCAAAATATCCGTTATGCTTATCAACTATCCACTTTGCGATTGATAGTCCTAGACCTGTGCCTCCGGTTTCACGGCTTCTTGCAGGATCCGCTCTGTAAAAGCGCTCAAATAAGTGTGGAAGATGCTCCGGAGCAATACCTATGCCGTCATCCTGAATTTCAAAGCATGGATCTCCGCTGCTGTTTTTCTTTACACGAAAAACAATCTGCTGACCGGCGGGAGTATACTTGACAGCATTATCAGCTAAAATCCTTGCTGTTTGTTTTAAAAGGGATATATCTCCGTAAACAGTTATATCTTCTGCAACTTCAATGTGATATTCATGATTTTTATCTATAAGCACCGACTCACTGTAAACCTCTTTCAACATTTCACCAAGTGAAAAATCAGTCATGCTCATAGGCTGTTTGCCGTTTTCTCCTCTTGCAAGGAAAAGCAGCTGTTCAATCAGCCTGTTCATATGCTCCGATTCGTTTTTTATTGCCGTAATTCCTTCATTAAGAACCTTTTCGTCTTCTTTTCCCCATCGGTCAAGCATTTCGGAATAGCCCTTTATAACCGCAATAGGAGTTCTCAGCTCATGCGAAGCATCAGAAACAAATTGTGACTGCTGACGATACGATTCCCTCATTCTGTCAATAAGACTGTTAATTGCTTTTTCAATGCCTTGAAGCTCACGGTTTCCTGTTGAAAGATGTTCTCCCAAGTCAGCAGGATTCATACGATCAATTGCATTTTCAAGGTCAGCAAAGTTTCCGTATGAAAGCTCTCCTGCCGATAAAGCAAGCTGATTAAGAGGTCTAAGTATCCTTTTTGCTCCTGCAAAGCTTGAAAATATATTAAAAAACCATATCAGCAGTTCCATGAATAGAAGAACCATAAATAATTTAAAAAACACTTCAAAAAATATTCCCGCAGATACAGAGTTTCCACCAAAATTATATGCTGAATTATGAAAGGAACTATACATATTGTCAAAATTAAAACCCTTGAATCCAAACTCCTTTGCTCCGTCAAATGAAAAATAGCGTTCACCATTCCCTTTATAGGGATTGCCCAGTACAGATATTTCTGCGCCTAAACACCAGCCTGCTGTTGCCAGCAGTGCAAGAAAAACATCCAGCCAGAAAAACAGGCTGAGAAGCTTAAGCTGCCAACGTAATGCTATTTGCCCTATAATTGATGTTGTTTTCGTATTCTGATTATTGCTCATGTATCCTGCTCCTTTATAACGTAGCCTACTCCTCTGACAGTAGTAATAAGCTTTACCCCGAAAACATCATCAATCTTACTCCTTAAGTATCTTATATAGACATCAACAACATTTGTTTCCCCTGCATAATCATATCCCCAGACATGCTCAAGCAGCAGATCTCTTGATAATACTATTGACTTGTTTTCAGCCAGCTTCTGAAGAAGAATAAATTCCTTGTTTGTAAGTTCAACCGGATTTCCGTCATAAGTAACCGTATGTCTTGAGGTATTAATCTCAAGAGCGCCACAGGTTATAACTTCCTCTTCCTGAATGATTTGACTAACAGCATGGCTGTTCTGACGAAGCACAGCACGGATACGGGCAAGCAGTTCTTCTATTGCAAATGGCTTTGTAATATAGTCATTTGCCCCCATATCGAGTCCTGAAACCTTATCCATTACAGCATCTCTTGCCGTCAGCATTATCACAGGAACATCAGAGGACTTTCGCAAACGGCGCAGAACCTCTATTCCGTTAAGTCCAGGAAGCATTATATCAAGCAATATTAAATCAAATTCGCCGCTTTCTGCAAGTGTTAAGCCCTCCCTGCCGTCATACGATTTTGTAACAGAATAATCCTCGTGTGTAAGCTCAAGCTCAACAAAACGGGCAAGCTGAGGTTCATCCTCAATTATCAGAATTTTTTCCGGCATAAGAGCCTCCTCCTGTTTCCGTTTTATCTTCGTTAATTTTCAAGTCATTCCTTATACGGTACTGACAGCCAAAGAACAGGCTTATTACAATAATAAATGGCATTTCTCGGATTGTAGCAAGAAGAATGATTATTGCAGCTGTAAAAGGAATACTAAGAAGAGTTCTGTCTTTACGGAAAATTTCTACTCTAGTTTCGTTTCCTTTTTTTATAACCATATACAGCCATTTAAAAAAACCTCTGTCAAAAGCTGCTAAACTGTTATCCGAGCGAAAAAGGCAGGAGGATTTTTCATTGTTTTTTGTAGAAAATCTAACAGATTCTGTCTTGTCGTTGTTCTTTTCAATAAATATAATTGCATTAAGAATATCCCAATCAGATGCTTCAAGGGCTGAAACTGCCATATTATATGAAACGCCCGTTTTCTCCATAAGCTTTTCAATTTTATTCTGCTCGTTCATAAGAGTATTTCCTCCGTTTATAAAGGACACTGAATAATTCTTTTATTCAAGTGCCCTTTCCAGTGTCACATATATTTTATCACAGCTAACAGCTCTTTACAAGTTATAGGTATTACTTTTCTTCGTTCAAATTAATGTTTGTATCGCTGCATCTCATATTATTTGTTACAGATTCAGCAACAGATGAAGCCTTTGCCATAAAATTATTTACCTTATTGCAGTTTGCAAAATCAGGCCCTGTAAATGAGTATTTATAACCGAAGAAAAGAGAAATTAATATTACAGGAATTGCAATATGACACGCTAAAAGAATAATTATTATTGCAAGTGTAATTGGAAGAGTTATAAGTGCCTGACCGTTTCTTGAAACCACAAAGTTATTAGAATTGCACTTGTGAATAAAGCTGCATACAGCACCTGCAAATTTTCCACAGCCTGCCTTAAAGCTGCCGGATTTTCTGCCTTTAAAGCAACAGGTATTTACTTTTCCTGCCTTTTCAAGCATAAGCATTGCCTCAAGCATATTCCAATCTGCTGCCTCAAGAGCGTCCTTAGCCTCATGATAGCTAATGTTTGCCTTATTAACGAGTTCCTCTACCATTTCAAAGTGATTCATAATATTTTCCTCCGTATTAATTTTATTTTTATTCAGCCGGTTTCCCTTGCTGTGATTATATAATAACAGCACAAAATTAAAATGCAATGCGGAGAAGATTAGAATTGCATTAGAAAAAGTATAAAATCTGTTAAACATTAAAGCTATTGAACAATAGGTAATAATAATTAAAAACATATTTACTTAATAGCAGTATATTGCTTAGATTTTATTTTTGACGGCAATGGCAGTTTAATATTATATTTTTCACCATTTTTTATAGTAATATCTCTGTTGTGATTTTCAAGCAACAGTTTTTCAATTGCAATTTCCTTTAATGCAAATTTACGAATTTTCCCGCTGGATGTAACCGGAAAGCTATCCGTAAAATAAAAATATTTAGGAATTTTAAATCTTGCAACACGTTTATTTAAAAATTCCCTTACTTCTTCAAAAGTAAATTGGGCAGACGGTTCTTTGATAATAAAAGCAAATATTTCTTCGCCTAAAAGCTTATCTGGTATACCAACAACAGCAGCATCCCTTATTCCGTTAAAAAGACGCAAATTATTTTCAATATCAGCAGGAGATATGTTTTCTCCGCCTCGTATAATCATATCCTTTGCACGTCCAATAATTCTGATATATCCACTATCGTCAATAACGGCAAGGTCACCAGTATGAAGCCATCCGTTTTTATCGATTGCTTTTTGAGTCGCCTCAATATCTTTATAATATCCTTTCATCAGATAAACTGTTTTTATACACAATTCTCCAGCCTGATTAATACCAACATTTTCACCTGTAACAATATCAATTATTTTAGCTTCTACTCCATCAAGTGGCTTACCAATAGTACAAAGCCTTTGCTCAAAGCTGTCTGAAAAGCAAGTCTGACTAACAGCAATTGCTTCTGTTTGCCCAAAAACGTTTGCAAGCTCAGTAACGCCTAGCTTTTCTATAATATCAAGCATAAGCTCTTTGCTGCAGCATGAACCTGCCACAAAACCTTTATTAAGACTATGTATATTATAGCTGTCAAGAGTTTCGTGGTTTAGCATAAACATAAACATTGACGGAACACCATTAAAAACAGTACAGCCTTCATTTTCAATATAACGTAGAACCGTTTCTGTTTCAAATCGTTCAGTCACTACTATTGTACTTCCATAGAACAGTCCTGCCAATACGCTTAG
>Ga0208695_1002664_pt1 | contig 12684 bp, 10 predicted proteins | sample AD_UKC111_MetaG_FD_184449 | JGI IMG/M metagenome (GOLD analysis project Ga0208695, IMG submission 184449) | Active sludge microbial communities of municipal wastewater-treating anaerobic digesters from Hong Kong - AD_UKC111_MetaG (SPAdes)... | ecosystem: Engineered > Bioreactor > Anaerobic >... | reverse complement strand
GCGGAACTCCCACCTGTCTATGCCTGCCAGGTCTGCCAGCTGATCCATGTTGGCCTCTCCCGCAAAATTGGACTGGGGCACCCCAAAGCCTCTGAATGCGCCTGCAGGAGCATTGTTGGTATATACGCAGAAGCCCTCCAGTTCCACATTGGGAATACTGTATGGGCCGCCGACATGAGTACATGCCCGCTCCAGGACTGCAGTCCCCAAAGACGCATAAGCGCCTGTGTCGGCTATTATCCTTGCAGTCATGAAGGTCAGCATGCCCCGTTCATCGCAGCCTGTGGCAACCTCCAGTTCCATACCGTGCCGTTTTGGGTGGCATAATAGACTTTCTTCCCTGGTAAAGGTGTATTTGCAGGGCTTCTTTGTATAAAAGGCAGCCAAAGCGGCATAATGTTGGACGCTCAAGTCCTCCTTGCCTCCGAAGCCGCCGCCTACATTATGCAGAATCACTCTTACCTTGTCATGAGGCAATCCCAGAACACGGCATAACTCATGATGGTCGTGAATGATGCTCTGGGTAGCAGCATACACTGTCAAAACATCTCCGTCATAAAAGGCTGCCGCGCTTTCAGGCTCAATAAAGGCATGGTCAATGGGAGGCGTCCTGTAGGTGTTCCTCACCACATACCTGGACTCTGCCATTGCTTTTTCTGGATTCCCCCTCTTTACATGAGTCCTGCTTAAAATATTGCCCTTCTTATGAATTTTCGGCGCATCGCTCTTCATGGCATACTTTGCGTCAGTAACAGGCTCCAGTTCTTCATAGGTTACATTAATAAGCCTTATTGCGGCTTCCGCCAGCTCTTTAGTTTCGGCGGCAGCCGCTGCTACGGCATCTCCGGCATAGCGGGTCATTTCTCCCACGGGTACAAAGGTCGGCCAATCCTTGAAAATATATCCCTGATAGTTTTCTCCCGGTATGTCTGCTGCTGTCAGAACCGCCTTCACCCCTTCCAGGGCTTTAGCTGCGGTTGTATCGATGGAAAGCACCCTTGCCCTGGGCTTCATTGCCCTCAGGACAGAAACATAAAGCATACCCTCCATGAAAACATCATCACAGTAAGTTGCTTCCCCCAGTGCCTTCTGTACGGCATCTACCCTGCGCCAATTCTGTCCGATATTGGAACTGCATGTATTCAAGCTGATATGCTTTGATTCCCTTAAAGCTTCAGCAGCAAGCCTTATTGCCTTGACAATCTTCACATAACCTGTGCATCTGCAGATATTATTCCTGATTGCCTTCTTTATTTCTTCTTCAGAAGGATCCGGGTTTTTATCCAGCAGCGCCTTTGAAGCCAACACCATTCCGGGGATACAGAAGCCGCATTGTACAGCCCCTGCTACAGCAAAAGCATTTGAATACACTTCCTTTTCTGATGCATCAAGTCCTTCGACAGTAAGCACTTCCTTGCCCTGCAGCTTATCAACCTTCAGTGTGCATGACCTTGCTGCCTTACCGTCTATCAAAACCGTACAGCTGCCGCATACCCCGCTGTCGCAGCCATTTTTGACAGATGTCAGCCTTTCTTCCTCCCGAAGGTATTTCAACAGATTAGTCCCTTCCTGTGCATTTACCGCCCTTCCGTTCACCTTGAAGCTGATCAAGTGCACCACCTGCCTTATTTGCTCTATTTAATGAAATTAAGTATCATACTTTCTGCTGCATTAAAATAATCATCCAGATTGAATTTACCTTCGTCAATAAGGTACTGCATAGACGCTCCCATCATTATGGAAACTAACAAATACGGAAGCATTGCACATTGCTCCGATTTACATTCCGGAAAACCCGGCATCTGATTCAATACCTCTGTTATGTTGCTTCTCCAGATATTAAAAGCGTCTATGAATTTTTCCCTTATTTCAGGGTTTGCAGTTCCCTGTACCCAGAAATCGAACTGTAAATAATCAATTTTCTTGTGGTTATATATGTCATCCTTCTTTTCATGAAAAAGCCCCCGGAGATTTTCTTCAAAAGACTTTTTCTTAAGATCCACTGAACTCATCCTTTTCTCGGTGAATCTCTCCTGGATTCTGTCCAGCAAGGCAATCATCAAATCATTTTTGGTCGGGTAATAATAGTGCACGTTGGATTGTACCACTCCTGCCTCCTTGGCAATCAAATGCATCCTCGTGCCGCTTATCTTATTCCGCGCAACTATTTCAAGAGCTGCATCCAGTATTTTGTTTGTAACTTCATTAGACATAACATTACCTCGATTTTCGTTAAAAATATACCTCATCCCACTCTGCCGGCTTATTTTCCGGAGAACCTGGGGGAATTTGAATCCAGCAGCATCTCAATGGTTTCAGGTACCTTTTTGACCTTGCTCAGGAATATCATTGCCGCAATAATGTACGGCTTATAACCGGCCTGTTTATATAATGGAGTACGATACCGGTCAAATACAGATGCGGCCACTTCCCCTTCCTTGCAGCTGACTCCGGTTATATCAGCAGGCAGGCAGTGCAAATACAGGGCTTTTCCGTTCTTTGTAAGCTTCATCATTTCTTCTGTGCATTCCCAGTCCTTATGCCCGGCGTTCTGAGCAAGGAGTTCCTTTTCAAGAGCTTTGATTTCATCAAACTTTCCTTCTCCGTAAAGATTCGTCCTTTTCTCCATTGCGGCATAAGGAGCCCAGCTTTTGGGATATACTACATCAGCATTTGCAAAGGCTTCCTTCATTGAATTGGTCTTGGTAAATTTCCCTCCGGATTTTGCAGCGTTTGCTCTTGCTACATCCTCAACGTCTGATAGAAGCTCATAGCCTTCCGGATGAGCCAGAGTCACATCCATTCCCATTCTTGTCATCAGGCCTATTACCCCCTGGGGTACTGACAAAGGCTTGCCGTAGGAAGGAGAATATGCCCAGGTCATGGCTATCTTTTTGCCTTTAAGCTTTTCCACACCGCCGAAATAGTTTATTAAGTGAAGCATATCAGCCATACACTGTGTAGGATGATCTATGTCGCACTGCAGATTCACCAGGGTCGGCCTCTGCTCCAGGACTCCCTCTTCATAACCATTCTGTACGGCTTTGGAAACCTCCCTCATATATGTATTGCCCTTACCGATATACATATCGTCGCGGATACCGATAACGTCAGCCATAAAGGAAATCATGTTTGCAGTCTCCCGCACTGTTTCGCCATGAGCTATCTGTGATTTTCCTTCATCCAAATCCTGTACGGTAAGGCCCAGCAGATTACATGCGCTGCTGAAGCTGAACCTGGTTCTTGTTGAATTGTCCCTGAACAGCGATACTGCAAGCCCGCTGTCGAATATTTTTGGAGATATGTTGTTCTCCCTCATTTTACGGAGTATTTCCGCCGCCTGGAATACAGCGTGAATCTCATCGTCGGTTTTTTCCCATGTTAAAAGAAAATCATTGTTGTACATAGCCTTGCTGTCAAGCTTTTTCAATTGGCTAACTAGCTTTCTTATTTCTTCCATCTGCATCTCCCCTACTATCTAATATCTTTTATAACTTCCATATGAACATGCTGAGAAAAATTTGATTGTCTAGTCAATATAATTATAGAATGTTTAGTAAATTCTGTCAATGCAGCCTTTAAAAAAAAGCGGCTTACGCCGCAATAACAATACTTACTTTCTAAAACACTTCACAAATCTGCCCCATCCGGGCTCTCCCAAAAAGGAGCCCTCCTCATACACCAGTCTGCCCCGGGAGAAGGTCATGACAGGATAACCGGTCATTTCACAGTTTTCCCATATGGTGTAGTCAACCTCGGAATGCATGTTTTCTTTAGATACAATAAATCTCTTTTCCGGATCATATATAACTATATCCGCATCACTGCCCACAGCTAAAGTTCCCTTTTGCGGAGCGCAGCCGAAAATATCTGCTACATTGGTGGAACAAACCTCTACTGCTTTATTGAAAGTAATGTTCCCTTTATTAGCCTCACTTAACATATAGGGGTACATGTTCTCAACTCCCATGCAGCCATTAGGAATCCTGGTGAAGTCATCCTTGCCCCAATCCTTTTCATAAGACTGGAAAGGGCAGTGGTCTGTGGCAACCGTTGAAATATCTCCTCTTCTCAGGCCCTCCCACAATGCCCTCCGGCTGTCCTCCCCCTTAATGGAAGGAGAGCATACGAAATTCCTGCCATCCTCTCTCTTATACACTTCATTGGTGAAATTCAGGTAATGAGGGCAGGTTTCCGCATATATTTCAAAGCCTTCATCCCTGGCTCTTGAAACTCCATCCAGGCCTTCCCTGCTTGCCAGGTGCACGATGTACAGGGGAGCATCGAAGGTTCTGGCAAGATAGACCATTCTCCTTACCGCATCGACTTCTACGAACTCGGGCCGGCTTTCGTAATGATACCATGCCGATGTTTTCCCTTGTGACAGCAGCTTTTTTATCCTGCTGTCAATGAGATATGGGTTTTCCGCATGTACGGCAACCAAGGCACCCGTCTCCTTTGATCTTACTAAAGCATCGGCTATTACTCCGTCGTCCACCATCATATCCTTGTAAACCATATACAGCTTGAAGCTTGGCACTCCAAACTCGACAGAAGCCTTGAACTCATCAAGGACTTTTTCGGTCAGGTCGGTAATGGCAATATGGAAGGCATAATCAACACAAGCCCGGGACTCAACATATCCCAGCCTGCTGCTTGCTGTTTCCACAAGCCCCATGCCTTTCCCCTGAGTAACAAAGTCGAATACCATCGTTGTACCCCCGCAGGCAGCAGCCCGTGTGCCGGCCTCATAACTGTCCGCCGAGACGGTTTCTCCAACAGGCAGTTCCAGATGCACATGGGCATCAATGGCCCCCGGCAGTACCAATTTGCCAGCGGCATCAACAACCCTTTCACCTGCTGCCTGTATATTCTCGGAAATCATCGCAATCCTGCCGTTTTTCACGGCAATGTCAGCTTTGTATGACTCCGAAGCGGTAATGATTGTCCCATTTTTGATTATCAAGTCCATATCTTCACTCATAAAAGGCACTTCCTTTTATCCGTTTATTTTACAAATAGCTATATATCAATGAAACTGAAGCTCTCCACATCAAAGAGGCCTCTGTCGGTTACCCTTAACTCGGGGATAACCGGCAGTGCGAGAAATGACAGGGTTACGAAGGGATCAATTCCGTCAGGTACTTTAAGGCTTTTTGCTGACTTTATCATGCTCGCCAGCTTGTTTTCCACAAAAAATGCATCTCTATCACTCATAAGGCCGGCTATGGGCAGCGGCAGCGTACCTATTACCTCTCCGCTGCTCACAACGGTATAACCTCCGTTAGCTTCCTTCAGTACTTTCGCAGCCAAGAGCATGTCAGCGTCGTTATCACCGATTATGATAAGATTATGGGAATCGTGGGCGACAGTGGATGCTATGGCACCATTCCTGATACCAAATCCTTTAACAATTCCAAGCCCGATGTTTCCGGTAGCTTTATGCCGCTCCACAACAGCAATTTTTGAAAACGCTTCATCCGGTATGAAATTGTTTTCGTTATCCTTGGGTACTGCAAGCCTTTCTTTTTTTGTAATCAGCTGATTAGGAATGATGGTTATAACATTTGCCGTATCATCTTTAATTCTTATTTTCAAGTGCTCAGGAGATAAGTTAGGGATTCTTACTGTGTTTAATACATTTGGGTCATCTATGATTCTGCTTATGTTAGGCTTTTTGCCCTTTTCACAAACAACGGACCCACGGAAAAGCACCTTTTCAATATCAAAGCTGTTTAAATCGGACAGAATAAGCAAATCAGCCGAATATCCGGGGGCTACAGCTCCTAAACGCTTTAAATGGTAGCACTTGGCCGGATTTATTGTTGCCATTTTTATTGCTTCAATAGGGTCTATCCCCAGGCTGATTGCCTTTTTTACATTGAAGCTTATATGGCCTTCCCTGGAAATATCCTGCAGGTGTTTGTCATCAGTGCAAAAAAGACAGTGGTTCAGCGGGACACCCCGTTCAATAAGCCCTGATATTATGTCCTCAAGGTTTCTGGCGGCTGAGCCCTCTCTTATCTGCACATACATGCCAAGCCTCAGGTGGGCGATAACCTCATCAATATTTGTGCATTCATGGTTGGTAAGCACACCGACAGCCTTGTATGCACAAAGCTCATGCTCCGATAATCCCGAGGAATGCCCGTCTACAACTGCGTTATCATATAGATCGATTTTGTTCAGAACTTCCGTATCCCCGGCCAGCACTCCCGGGTAATTCATAACCTCTCCAAGCCCAAGTATATGGGAGCTGCCTGCAAAAGGCTCCATTACCCTTGCCGTAAGAGCCGCTCCATTGTTTTCAAAAGGAGTTGCAGGTACACAGGAAGGCATCATGCAGAATATATTCATAGGTACGTTCCGGGCCTCGTTCAGCATGAAATGTATGCCTTCAATACCGCATACATTGGCAATTTCATGAGGATCTGCTATAACCGTAGTCGTTCCGTGCTGTAAAACAACTCTTGCAAATTCAACCGGAGTTATCATGCTGGATTCAATATGGACATGGCAGTCGATAAGCCCCGGGCAAACATACCTGCCGCAAGCGTCAATCTCTTCCTTGCCTGAATAGTCTCCCACACCTACTATAAGACTATCATGGACTGCAATATCGCCGGATACTATTTCATTTGTAAACACATTCACAATACCTGCATTCTTGATAACCAGGTCTGCTTTTTCCCTGCCTGCCGCAATCTCTATTCTTTTTTGTTTCTGTTCAACACTCATTTCGAATCCCTCATATGCTTAAGGCAGCCGCCTTTTTTTACAAGCATTATCTCTGCTATAATACTCAAGGCTATCTCCTGATGGGAGTCCCCTCCAAGGCCCAAACCGACAGGTGCATACACGGCTTCCAGGTCCTCTTTCTTACAGCCTTCACTAAGAAGCTTGTTAAAGACATATTGTGTCTTCTGTCGGCTGCCTATCATGCCAATATAACCTGCCCCTCTTCCTATTGCTGCTCTAAGCGCATCCGCATCGCTTCCATGCCCTCTCGTTACAATGACTACATAGCAGTCTTTATCCAGGGGATATTTCTTCATGCACTCTCCAATATCTCCCAAACGGATATCACAGTCGGGAAACCGTTCTGTATTACCATATTCTTCTCTGTCCTCAATTATGACTATATGAAAGCCCATCAGCTTTCCAAGCTTATACAGTTCAAGGGCTATATGCCCCCCGCCCGCTATAACAAGCCTGTCTTTTGCTTTGAACACTTTTATAAAGATACTGGCCCTGCCTCCGCACTGCATATGGAGTTCTCCGGTATCATTAAGCTCCATCTCCAGATACTTGTTCGTTCCTTCACTCATACAGAGAAGAGCATATTCCGTTGCTTTTTTTTCAAGACTGCCTCCCCCTATAGTGCCAAGAGTGCTTCCATCCTCAAAGACAGCCATCATAAAACCCTTTTTACCCGGTGATGAGCCCTGTTCCTCAACGAGAGTCACAAGAGCCGCTTTCCTGTTTGCCCTTACCTCTGCAGCAAGTTTCTCTAAAATCACATATTCCATGATTTCACCTTCCATACTTTTCTTTCCTGAATGCTAATATTGCTTCCAGTACTCCTCCTGCTACTGCCCTCGACTTGTCAGATATTGTAAAGCAATATTCCCTTATGCCCCTGGGGTCTATATCTCCAATTTTCAAGTCCTTCTGCACATAAGTGTTATCTGCAATAAGCCCCCTTATTACTCCGTCAATATTGGATTTTACAGGCTCATCATCAACAAATAAAACCACATCTCCCTGCTTCACAACATCTCCTATCTCACGAATATTCCTTGTTATACCCGTTACCGGTGCGCGAAGCAGCCGTTCTTTTGAATAACCCATAACACTTCCCGGAATTCCTGTATCAGCGCAAGCTGTGCCTTTGTATATGACCTTTCCTAAATCATGTCCTCTCTTGGTTTCAACAACGGCATCAACGTCCACTCCCGCCTCGAATCCCGGGCCGGCACCAATCGTGACAGGAGCCGCCCCTTTATATGTTCCCGTGTTTCTTTTTGCCAGAACAGCATCAACAATCGCCAATGGTTTTATCTGTTCAAGTATATTCAATTCGCTGTCACATAGTACCGGAATATGGCCATTATTCCATATTTCATATATGTCTTCGATACATTCCGCTTTTACCGCACGGACCCCTTCCACTTCCGCTTCATTTTTTAGAACAGCATTTGCAAAGGAGGCAAAACGCCTTACAACCGTTGGTTTCTCAATTTCGGTAAGAAGCAGCCTGAAGCCGCATCTATGAAGCCTGTGTGCTATTCCCGTTGCAATATCTCCAGCACCTTTTACGATAATAATATCATCCATTTTCATCCTCCAGCCTTGTTATTGCTTCATATTCTTCTCTGGTATCAATGTCCAGGCCCAGCTTCGCATCAGCAAAATTTACAGTAATAATGCCCTCTTCCATTTCTTCAAGCAATACGCGCCCTCCCGAATCTCCCGAGAGGCCCATAAGCTTATTCCGCAGCTTCGAAGCAAATATCACAGGATTTCCTTTTACTCCATTATATAGGGGAACTACGGCATTGCAGTGCCCCGGTAAATATTTATCAATCAGTTTATTGATAATACTTTCATTGATAAAGGGCTGATCCCCCACAAAAAACATAAAACCATCGGCAGACCGGCAGGAATTCTTAACTCCCAAACTGACAGAATGGCTTTGCCCAATTTCAGGAGCATTATTCTCCACAATTTTTGTCCGGTATTTCTTCCCTATATTGGCCACAGGATCACTGCCGCACACCAGGATAATTTCTCCAAGCTCAGATTTTGAGGCTGCTGATATAACTCTCTCAATTACAGGGACTCCCGCAACCGGAAGCAGCAGCTTGTCCTCACCCATTCTCCTGGATAATCCCGCTGCAAGTATAATGCCGCTTATCATATTTTCACATCCCCAATTTTAAAATTACTATCCCGTCAGTCTCATATCCCATATCTGAAAGCCTTTGAACAATTTCGCCGGCTGCAGACCGCTCTTTTTCTCCGTCTGCTTTGTTTAACACTACATATCGTTCAGCCCGGGAAGGAACGGCTTTAAACAAACCCTCTTCATGGGCAATTAACCTGCAAATCATATCTGCGTCAATAATATCACCTTCACGGCAGCCTGATATATTGCAGAAAAGCTCCGGCCTGTGGACATTTTCCGGGCATACCTTTTTCCCAACACAATCAAGGCCTACAAGTCCAAGCACCTTTGAAGCAAGGGATGGTATAACGGGCTCATGCCCTGCCGGCGCCTTTAGAGGCCTTCCTTTTGAACCGTCTCCCTCTACAATTATATAATCAAATATGCCTTTTAAAAAAAGGGCATCCAGAAGTTCCGGATCAACCCCCAGCAGCTTGCCTTCATTGGAAAGTGCCCTGCCGTAAACAGTAATACCACAGCTGATGCTCTCAAACAGATCGGGCAGCAAAAGATCCGCGATCACTATTTGGCCATTTTGATTCTCTGTAGGATAATAAATAGCTGTAGTAGTTGTAACAAGGATCTTTTTCCCCTCATCCGAAAGTTCTTGGGCCAGCCTGAACATTGCAGAAGTTTTACCCCCTGCTCCCACCAGGCAGATCATCTCTTTCTTCCCAATATTGATATTTACCTGACTGTATAAGCTTTCCATACTCTACCTACCAAATGTACAGTTAGGGTACCTGCAGCTTTCACAATTCTGGCAGAGCCCCCCGTGTCCCAGCTTTGTAATGTCTCTTCTGGTCACCGCTTCTCCTGCAAGGAGCCTTGGGAATACAAGGTCAAATACGGTATATTTATGATACATCCCACAGGCAGGTATGCCTATTATAGGAATATCCTTATTGTATCCCAGCATGAACATTGCTCCGGGAAGTATCGGTGAGCCATAGGTCACTATCCTGTCAGATACCTCACTTATTGCCGAAGGTGTGACGTCATCCGCATCTACAGACATTCCGCCTGAGACAAGTACTATTTGCGCTCCGGCTTTTATCTGCCCTTCAATGGCTGCTTTTATCCGCTCCATGCTGTCTGGTGCGTAGGTAAGCTCTGTCAGCGCGCATCCATAATCCTCAACCTTTTTGGTCAGTACAGGCCCGAACTTATCCTTGATTCGTCCCTCGTACACTTCTGTGCCTGTTACAATTATGCCTACCCTATGGCTGAGCAGTTCCTTTATATATACCGCCTTGCCATACTCCCTGCATATTTCTTCAACTGCTTCGATGCTTTCCTTACCTATGGAAAGGGGGATAATCCTTGTACCTGCTACAGTTTTGCCTGCATTTACAACTGTATTGTTATGAAGTGTGGCCATTATTACCATATCAATATTATTAATCGCCTCAAGAGCTTCAAGGTTTATTTTCAATAATCCTTTTGCCGAAGCCTTTAAGTTGATTTTCCCCTCCGAAGGCCCCTCCATGTATATTCCTTCTCCTGCTGCCACTTCAGCTATCCTTATAGCTGCCTCGTCCTCGTGAAGAGTATTATCATCCAATTCCAATACGAATATATTATTTTTACCCATTTTCTTAAGTTCATCAATATCTTCAGCCTTTATAATGTGGCCCTTTTTAAATGCCGCCCCCTTGAACTCCCCCGGAACAATTTTAGTAAGATCATGTGCAAGTATGGTTCCCACAGCGTCTTCCACCCTAATTCTTTTCACGGAATCTCTCCTCCTCTGTTACTATGCAGTTATTAACATTTCTATGTGTTTGCGGAAAAATCCTTTTATGTTATAGGAAAAAATAGCCAAGCCCTTTGTGTAAGCATCTATTATTTTCTTGTGATATTTAAATAGTAGCCGCTGGTTGTACCCTGTTGATATACCGATTCAAAAAAAATCTCGCCGTTATGTGCTTCAATAATGGATTTGTTGATGTACAATCCAAGTCCGTAGCCTTTTTTTGAGTCGTCTGCCTTATAGAACATATTAAAAACCTTCTCCAGCTCCTCATCCTTGATGCCTGTTCCATAGTCTTTTATACAGGTCAGTATCCTGCCATCCGCTTCCTTAATAATTAATTCAATCACCGAATCATCTTCTGAGAACTTTACTGCATTGGATAAAATATTGTTGATTACTCTCTGGATTTTCGTAATGTCAATAGCAACGGTTCCCTCAAGGTCAATACCCTCATAATCAATCTTTTCTATTAACTGATGCTTTTGATTGTTCACATAGTTTTCCGAATTGTACAGAATCATGTTTATATAATCTGAGACTTTTATTTCCTTTAGGTTTACTCTTATATCGTTTGCTTCATAGGTATTATCTAAAATATCCGCTACAATATTTTCAATCTGTTCAGAACGATATTGGATTCTTTCAATATAATCCTTTGCTTTGTCCCGGTCCACCATCTCCATGCTTAAAGCCTTGCTATAGCCTTTAATCAGGGTAATCGGTGTTTTGATGTCATGTGACAGCATTGACATGAATCGAGATGTCCCCTGGAAGGTTTCGTCCAAGTGTTCGGCTAAGTTTTGTGAATTCATTGAAATAATTTTACTTTCATACTTAAGTGACTCAAAGATTGTCTTTAAGTTAATCCTCATTTTATCCAGTTCTTTGCTGAGCTTCCCAATCTCATCCTGTGTTTTAATATTAATGGCAATATCAAAGTTTCCCTTTGCAATTCCTGATACACAATTTACCAAAGTCTCTATAGGACGGGATATTGTACGGCTCAATGCAAAATCGATAATAAAGATTATCACCAGTATCACCAGGAGAATTTGAATCATCTGGTCCCGCATTGTATAGGCTGAAGTAATAAAATCAGATAAAGGTGCCACTAAAAAGAGACTCCAATCAAATCCTTCGATACTTGAATAAGCGGCAATATATTCTACACCGGCAATCTCAATTTCAAAGGCTTCTGATTTTTCAAAACCTTGTGCCTTCCTGCCAATTGACTCAAAAATGTAATTGAACACTGCTATCTTCTCCGCATCCTTCGGACCGGTAATCAGGTTATAGGTGTCATCCAGCAGTACGGCAAATCCATTCTCTCCATATTTTATATCATCAATGATATCAAGTATATAATCCACATATATATTTGCTGCAATAACTCCTTTGTGCCCTTGTAAATCAACACTTGATGCAATAGCAATTACATTTTCCTGTTTATTAACATCCCTATATGCAGAAGTTGTTACATAGTTTTCCTTATTAATCGCTTTCCGAAACCAGGGTCTTTCACTAACCTTGTAGCTTTCATCAGGTATCCACCTGTAGGCATCCAGCATTCTATTGTCGTCCGTACCAATGAAAATACTGATAAAATCCTTATTGATACCGGAATACATCCTCAAAAGATTTATTATTTCTTCATCATTCCCAAGGTTCTTCAGCTGTCTCTTCAATTCCATGAGAATTTTTGCTTTTTCGGAAAGCCATGTATTGATGATCTCAGAATTATAAAAAGCAGATTTCTCTCCAAAATCTTTTGCCTGGTCTTTAGACGATTTTATAAGTGAATTCATACTTATGAATGTAATAGGAAGAGCTGCGACCACTCCAACGATTAACACCGCCACCAATATTTTGGTACGTATTTTATGAATCATCTTACATCACCCTCAAAAACATAGCCGGCGCCCCAGATTGTTTTTATATATACCGGGTTATCAGGATCATCCTCAATCTTTTTTCGAAGTCT
>Ga0208695_1002662_pt1 | contig 12693 bp, 7 predicted proteins | sample AD_UKC111_MetaG_FD_184449 | JGI IMG/M metagenome (GOLD analysis project Ga0208695, IMG submission 184449) | Active sludge microbial communities of municipal wastewater-treating anaerobic digesters from Hong Kong - AD_UKC111_MetaG (SPAdes)... | ecosystem: Engineered > Bioreactor > Anaerobic >... | reverse complement strand
GGCCGGTTTCCCGAATCTTTCATTCATAGCGGTATTATAGCGGTTGAGGGTCTGGAATTCATTTCTTCCGCAGTGGTATTCCCATGTATCGTTTATAGGCCACAGGGATTCTGCCGGGATCATCTCATGTATCGATTCAACAGGAGGAACCTGTGCCCCGGGACCAGTCTCTGTATTGAAACCATAGGCACCTCCATAGATGGTATCAGTGTACCAGTAAATCGGGGGAACATATTCATACGGGCCTTCCATCTTCATCCCCGACCATCCTGAAATTGTGCTCTTTTTCATGGCTGCAGATGTGACCATGGGCCTTGTTGGATCGTCGGAGGCAAGAATATCGATATATTTCCTTTCGAGTTCGGGAAGAGGAAGCATATCGCTTCCGGTCATCCACATGAAGATGCTTGGATGGTTCCGGAGCCATTTTATCATATCCTTCCATGATCTGGCAACGAGTTCAACCTCTTCAGGAGTCTGGACACAACCATAAAGCTCATCACACTCCTTTTTACCGCAGTATTCAGGCCATTCCCACTGGCAGCTCCAGCCTGTCATAATTAGAACCCCTTCCCTGTCACAGATATCATACAGGTCATGGTTGTTGCCCCAGAATCCCTCTGGTCTGATAGTATTAAGATTAATATGCTTCACATATTCTATCTGGCGTTCGAGCTTCGTTGAGTCGGGCATCAGGAACAGCTGGTCGACCCATCCCCCACCCTTAACAAGAATCTTCCTGCCGTTTAGCTTAAAACCCTTGTGTTCCCTGCCGAATTTATTATATGTAAATGTTGAAATATCCCTGATACCGAATCGTGTTTCAACCTTATCGCTCACTTTATTTCCATGAACAAATCCGATTTTCAGATCATAGAGTTCAGGCTTGCCAAGGTCGTGCGTCCACCATATCCTTGGATTTTCAATATTAAGCTCAGGATAATCCCCGGGAGTAAGGGTGATTAGTTTTTTTTCTCCAGAACCCAGCTGAACTTTATGCTTCAGGACAATCCCGTCGCTTATAATCACATCGAGATAACCCGAGATATTCCTGCTGCTATTGTTAATTAATTCACAGCTGACTTTGAGTGAAGCACTATTTTGAGAAGCTGTATCAAGTTTAGTCACAACGAACGGGTATCTCACTGAGACGTCTCCTGAAGAGCGGAGCCTGACCTCCCTCCAGATCCCCATTCCGCGGTCGGGAGCTTCGGGGTTCCAGTCGACAAATCCGACTGTAAGGTCGCCTGCCTGCGGAGGGAATACTTCCACTGCAAGAATATTTTCGCCATTCTTCCTGATTAAATCGCTTACATTTATTGAAAACTGCCTGAAGGTTCCCTTCAACGTATCTGCCGATGCGATCTGCCTGCCGTTCAGCCATATATTGGCACGAAAGATTATACCGTCAAAATCGAGATAATAAGTCGTACTCTCATTATTGGTAGTTGTGAAACTCTTCCTGTACCACCATGAGCACTGGAACTCTGAGGGACCGGCTTTTTCAAGATTTTTACCAAAGAAAACATCTTTGTAAACTCCATATTTTGCAAGACAGCCGAATACAGTCGAAGGCACTTCGGCAGAATACCATCCGCTGATATTATCGGAGGTCATTGACAGTTCCTCTCCTTTCATGCCTGTCTTCTGTGAAGATTGTATCATCCATCCCTTATCGAGCTTGATGACAGAGTGGAATATTTCTTTTCCTGAGCAGGAAAAAAGTGTTACGGCAAAAGCCGCGAATAGTACCATGTTAAGGATCCGGCGGGTAAAAAACAGCTTCATAAAGATGGATTTAAAGGTTAGGGCCTTAAAAAGAATCATCCTATAAAGTTAAGAGAAATCTGTCTAGTATTCAAAGTTACCCTCGGGATCAGTCTTGAATATCCACAGACCGGTTTCTGCAGCATCATCTATCCAAATGCAGCCTTTGCCTCCAATTACAATGAAGCCTCCGTCAGCAGTTGAATCAATATACCGCCCCGATGTGCCGCATCCGCCCATAACTTCAGTATGTGGATAGAATTTTTTCCATTGAAGCTCTCCTCCTGCCGTCAGTTTGGAAAGAAAACATTGATGCACGTTTCTCGAAACCTCTGCTAATCCGGTAAACACGATATTATTATCTGCAGTTATTGTGAGACTTGTCACATAGGTAAGGTAATATGCCCATTCAAAATACTTCTCCCATTCAAGGATTCCGTCATTGGTAATCTTCAAAATCCTTGCATCTTTAAGGTTAAGTTCGCCAAGCCTGTTCCCGGCAATGACAAAACCATTGTCTGCAGTTCTCCTTATCTGACTGACAAAATTATAATCGCCGTTAGGATATGTTTGTGTAATAAGTACATTGCCGTCATGATCAATCTTGTTTACAAAGACTTCATGGCAGTAGTCGTCCCCTGTTGTTCCTGCTATCATGCTGTTGCCGTCGCCTGAATGCTCAATATCAAAATAATAAGTCCGGTAATTTGTGCCGGCAATTTTATACCACGCCAATTCGCCATTCTCATTGATTTTTAATACAAGTCCCTGAGTAATGATACCAGTAACACCCGGTTGATAATACCCGACAATAATATAACCGTTGTCATCAGTCTGGATAAATGAATGGAAAAAAGTGCGGGAGTATTCAAACTCAGATCCGGGAGTATATTGCCACATGATTGCCCCGCTGTTATTAAGTTTTACAATCTGTTTTTCACCAAGAAGCAGGAATCCTCCATCACTTGCGGGCTTGATCATATGTTCCCCTCCTGCACCGGGATCGAGGGCAACACCTGTACTCCAGATAATATTCCCATCGGAATCCAGCCTGACGGCTACCATGTAATTTTGATCAGGGATATAGCCGTTGCAGGCCATGATATAACCTCCGTCAGGAGTCATTTTAATATTGTAAGGTGTTACATAGTAGTCACCCACGTACTTGAAAAGTTTACTGAACATCAGGAAGTATTTCCTGGTAGAAAAGCTAAAGGCAATATCTCTGTGGTTGTTTTTAGAGTCTGTTGCCCTTACGAAACCATCATAATGAGTTTCAGGGTTCAAATTAGTCAACTGATAGCTCAGTGAATCTGAAAGATTCGTTGCAATCATCTGACCATATACATATACTGAATAATAAATCGGATCATTATCGGCGTCTGTTGCTTTCTCCCATTCAATTAGAGCCCTGTCGAATGACACGTGCGTTACTTCAGTTTTAAAGGCATCCGGGCTTGCGTTGATACCTGTCGTAAAATCGAAAGGAATGATCCGTTCGTTTTGCAGGTCATCGGTTGCGGTGACCGAACCGGTGTAGTGGGTTTGAGGTTGAAGATTTACTATTTCGAATTCGTAAACATCAACCAGATTCCCGGCTTTTATTTCATTGTTCAGGGTAATGGTATATGAAACCGGATCGCCTTCGGGATCGGTGGCGGATTCCCATTCGATTGTGACATGATCAGAAGTAAGGTTTGTTATCGTAATGTCAAAAGGTTCTGGAGGCTGGTTTCGTTTTGCCTGGTTTTCACAATCTGCCATTAGGATTGAAACGCAAAAAAGAATAAAAAACCGAGGTTTCATTGGAGCAGAATAAAACATATTCATCGATAAATTATTTAACTTTTAAAACGAAAAAGCAACCAATTATATTTGATCAGTATGTTTAAGCCGTTCTCCCTTATATTATCGCTGACATTTATTGAAAGCTGTCTGAAGGCTATCTTCAATATGATCGACGCAAGCCTGAAAAACCTGCTAAAAGGATTCGTTTCACAGGAATATGTTATAAGGTTATTTCTTAAGTTTCAATAAGCTTATAAATTTATTAAAAAATGAAGTGTTTTCATCTATTCCTCCAAATACTTCTGCGCCCGGGCCAAAGGCAAATACAGGTACCATAAGCCCTGTATGGCCGGATGTTGAGTAGCGTCCTGTTATTTTTCCCGTTGTCAGGTCGCCGTCGACAAGTGTAAGACCGCCAGTTTCATGGTCGGCTGTCACAACTACAAGAGTTTTCCCGTCTTTTGCAGCAAATTCGAGGGCTTTGCCAACTGCGCGGTCAAAATCGAGCATTTCCTCAACTGTATATGTGATATCGTTGCTGTGGCCTCCTCCGTCGATCTCAGAACCCTCGACCATGAGAAAGAAACCTTTTTTGCTATCATCGAGTATATCGAGAGCCAGTTCTGTGGTTACCGGAAGCTGGTCACCGCGTTTGCCGATCCTGTTCTCAGCAAGAAGACCTGCCACTTTGCCGCTTCTTATCTTTATGAGTTCTGTTATTGTATCGCATACCTGGTATCCCTTTGCAGAAAGTTCTGAAAGCAGGTTACGTCCGTCTTTGCCGTTTTTGAAATATTCCTTGCCCCCGCCTATGAAAACATCGGGACCTGTTTCAGTAAAATCGACGGCAATGTCGGCCATCATGCTTCTGTTGGGAACATGGGCTACAAAGGCAGCGGGTGTTGCATCGAGAATATTTGTTGTTACGACGATCCCGGTTGCAAGTCCGTTAGCCTGTGCTATCTCAAGAATGGAAGGCACAGAATTTTTTGAACTGTCGACACCGATTGCCGAGTTGTTTGTTTTATGTCCGGTTGCAATTGCTGTTCCTCCTGCTCCCGAGTCGGTGACATAACGGTTTGCGGAGTAAGTTTTTGAAAACCCTACATGTTTGAAATTATTCAGGTTAAGATTGCCCTTGTTGGCGGTCATCCCTGCATAGATCTGGGGTACGCTCATACCATCGCCTATGAGCAGGATTACGTTTTTCGGTTTTTTGCGGGAGAATTTCCGGTTTACAGGAGTGACATCATAGAATGATGTGTTTTGGAAAGTCGATTCTTTGGCTTCGGGTTTGCGCTCCTGTGCTGAAACCGGACACATCCAACCTGCTAAAATTAATGTGATGATAAAAAATAGATGCTTCATGAGTAAATGTGAATTTGATTAATTCTTAAATAATGAATTTACTTCTTGCGATATTATTACAAATCTTATTCGGGTACATTTCTCTTTAACATTTTTTACTTAGTACATGACAAAAATTAGTAACTAATTGATTATTAATATATTATAGTGTAATTGTTAATAAAAACACGTTCTTTTATTAGGTTAAAACCTTGATATTCAATATGTTGAAAGTGTACAACCAATACATTTTCCAACTATGAAAATCAAGGTCGAAAACAAAGTTATATTATTATCTGATACGTTGAGAGAGTTCTTTGGTGACAAAATGAACCTGGCTCGTATAAAGTTCTTTGGCTTATTTATCAGTGCGTTATGCAAGGTACAGACCGTCTGCTTCGAAAAATTAGCTTGTGGGTTTGATTCCAGCGTTAATACGGAGTCGTCGCTCAGGAGGATACAGCGGTTTATTGCTGAGTATCCACTTGACTCTGACCTGGTGGCAAGGTTCATATTTGCTTTGCTGCCACACGAACCGCCATACAGGCTGGTTTTGGACAGGACTAACTGGAAGTTCGGGACAAAGAACATTAACATACTTACTCTTGGCATCGTATACAAGGGGGTAGCCTTTCCGATACTGTTCCATATAATGCCAAAGTTCGGTAACTCCTGTATGCAGGAACGAATAGATTTAATGGACCGCTTCATCCGACTTTTTGGATCCGGCAGTATTGAATGCCTGTTGGCCGACAGAGAGTTTGTTGGGGACAAATGGCTGGAGTATCTTAACAGACTATGCATAGAGTATCATATTCGCATACGTGAAAACTTCTGGTTTGAGAAACCCTCCAACGGGCAATGGGCAAAGACTTCCTGATTGTTTAATAACCTCAGAATCAATGAATGTGCTTTCTATCGCAAGATTGTTAGGGTTAATGGAGAACTTTGCTATCTCTCTGCTTCCAAAATAATCAACAAGCAGAATGTTCCTGAGTTGCAGATAATAGTATCGTTTAATAAACCAGACATGGCTCAGACACTTTACAAAGAAAGATGGCAGATAGAGTCTGCATTTAAGGCTCTGAAAACAAGCGGTTTTAATATTGAAGATACTCATCTGTCTGATATTGAACGGGTAAGTAAACTACTATCGCTGGTTTTGATTGCTTTTGCCTGGGTGTATAGAATTGGAATATATCTTGAAACCATCAAGCCCATCAAGATCAAAAAACATGGAAGAAGAGCTAAAAGCCTGTTCAAATATGGTCTGAATCACGTCGCCAACTTGCTTTTTAACAACGATATAGATAAATTTACCCAATGTTGTAAATTTTTGTCATGTACTTAGCATTTTTTATTAAAAACCCACCTCTCCGGAACTATGCCGCAGAAGTGGGTGGTGAATTACTTTGCAGAAAGTACAGATTTAATTTCGGAAAGAAATTCCCTGTACCTATAATAATTTACAGGGATCAATTATAACCAGGATTCTGAGGCATTTCACCAGTGAGATTAGCATCTATAACTTCCTGTGGAATGGGATAAAGCTGATCCCTTTCAGTTATAAACTGACCACCATTAAAATTATAAAGCTTTGCTCTTTCAATCAGCTTCCCGCATCTTATCAGTGTATATCTGCGATGTTCTTCAACTACCAGTTCCCTTGATCTTTCATCCAGAATAAAATCAATATCAACATCATCAGCTGTTATTTCGCTGGCATGAGATCTGCGTCTGATAATATTCAATGTTTCGGCAGCTTCAACCAATTTACCTAAACGGTATTCAGCCTCAGCTTTAAGCAAATAGGTTTCTGCAAGCCTTAAATATGGCTGATCATTATATTGGCGACCATCAGAATCCACATTATCGGGATCACATCCTTCTGCTTTTCTCATAAATGGTCTTCTGACATTTATCCTATTGGCTGAAGTAATTTCATTTACGCCAACCGGACCCCAGTCGCACCAAATAGTATCACCATAATTATATCCTGCGGGAAGGCGGTCGGCAGGATAAGGTGCATTGGCTGCAGCATCATTTAAAACAAAGTACTTTCTCATGGCATATTGTGATGCTCTGTCGTCTTGTGGTTCATAGATACTTATAGCCCAGTTTGTTAACGACATTCTGGTTGCTCCCCTACCCCCTCTTTCATAAGTGTTTCTCAGAGGTCGTACTCCATTTACAACCATATCAGCATATCTGCTGCAATGTATTCTTCTCCAACCTCCACTACTGTTTCCACCTCCAAGGGCATCCTTTTGAAATTGGAAAACCCAAAGAGCTTCTGTATTGCCCTGATCCCTGTTTTCATTCCCTTCATACCACATGTCCTGAACAGCAACACCGGGTTGATTTTTTCTTACACCATATCTTTCGGTAATAAGCTTATAATTAGGAGTATTTATTACTTTATCTGCCCAGAAAAGAGCGCTGTCAGGCTTATCAAAATAAAAGTACATTTCAGAAATATAATGCTGAACAGCACCTTTTGTTATACTGCCGGCCATTGTAGGTTCAATCGGAATGTGTTTTTCGGCAAATAATAAATCACTTAGAATCTGACGTCTGACTTCTGTAACCGGAGTTCTTACCCAATCAGTTTTGATTGTCGATCCTTTTGATTCTTCTAGATTTAGCGGAACATCGCCCCATGATCCTGAAAGGTGTCTGTAAGCCCATGCTCTCAAAGCTCTGGCTTCTCCTAATACTCTGTACTTATTCTCATCTGCAGTTCCACCAGGACCGTTCCAGTTAACATCCTCCCGGGTCTGGGCCTGGTTGATAATAGTATTAGCTGCATTAACAACAGAATAAAGCCATCGAAAATGGTTTCTGACAGCAACATCCTGTGCGTTCAGCCTGGCTCCCCAGAATCTAGGTATTTCTCCCCAGTTTCCAAGGTCTTTAGAGTCAGAATTTGGGGTTAAATTGTCGGTACCATTCATAAATATCTCCATTCTGCATCCATTCCCCCCCTCTCTTTCCATTCTCACAAGGTTATATACCCCATTAAGCCCTGCTTCAAATCCGGCCAGGCTTGTATATAATGTCTCAGTAGTTATCAGATGAGGAGGATCTTCTTCGAGAAAATCCTTTGAGCACGAAAATGTAATAAACAAAAAGACGCTCAGAATTATAAGTGTTTTAAATATTTTGTTTTTCATAGTCTTATTTTTTTTTGATTACTAATTTTCAGAATCCAAGGCTAAGTCCAAAAACGTACTCCTTTTGTAATGGAATTGCTTCCTGGTTGCTTAATTCAGGATCAAGTCCCCTCCATTTTGTGAATGTCATCAGGTTTCTGCCGGTTACATAAATTCTTAGTCTTGACAATCCTGCTTTTTCAATTAAGTCCCTGTTAAACTCATATGACAATGAAATGTCTTTGACCCTAATAAAGCTTGCCGGATCATAAACATAACCTCTGATACCTGACATATACTCTGCCTGAAGATGATTCATTACAAAATCGTTTGTGGGATTCTCAGGGGTCCACCAGTTCTTCCTGGTAGTGTTCCTCCTGATAACTGAGAAAGTTTCAAGATCTGTCATCAAAGGAAAAAGGTTCTTCGTTACGCCATGAACACCGTGAATAAAAATGTCAAGTTTGAAATTCTTAAAAGAAAAGGAGTTGGTTAATCCCCAGAGTAATTTAGGATCCTGCTGCCCAATTATCTGTTTGTCTTCGGCTGTAAGCTTACCATCTTTGTTTACATCACGCAACTTGACAAATCCGGGCTGAGATCCCCAGGATTCTGCTTCAGCAGCTTCATCAAGCTGCCATGTACCGTCCCATACAAAATCGTAAATAACCCGGATAGGTCTACCTATGAACCAACTATTAACTACGTCATCGACTTCCCTTCCATTTTCATCTTTTATCCCATATAGCGAAACAACTTCATTTTTTTCATACGCCATGTTTCCGGAAATTGTCCATTGGAATCTGCTTTTCTCAATTATCCGGGAGTTTAAGGATAATTCAAAACCTGTATTCTTTGTTTCACCAATATTCTGGGTAATAGAGTTAATACCATGAACAGGTGAGATAGTTCTGTTAAGGAGCAGGTCGGTTGTATTGGTTTTATAAGCATTCAATTCTCCTGAAATCCTATCGTTGAAAATTCCAAAGTCAATCCCGAAATTCAAGGTACTTGAAGTTTCCCAGCCAAGCTCGTCCTGACCCAGAACGCTTGGAGTGTAACCTGCTACTGTCGATTCTCCGTTAACATAATCGTTTGAACCCAATCTTGAAATGGATTCATAAGCGCCAACAGCCTGGTTACCGTTTAGTCCCCAGGAAGCTCTTACTTTAAATCTGTTGAAAATGTCCTTGAAAGGAAAAAATTCTTCGTCCTGCGCATTCCAACCCAGGGCAACTGATGGAAAAACACCATATTTTTTCTGGGTACCAAATCCTGAGTATCCATCTCTTCTGCCTGTAAGAGTCAGTAGATAACGGTTGTTGTAGGAGTAATTGACTCTCAGCATTTGTGAAATAAGCTTGGTGTCATTATATGTATATCCAGGTTGGATGGATCCAGCCTGTGCGGCAGAATAAAAACTCAGGAAATCATGAGGAAAGTTTGATGCTGATAATGTATTGGTGCCGCTATTGTTTCTTTCATAGCTATAAACAGCTGTTGCAAAGAAGCTGTGCTTCCCAAAATCCCTCGTAAAAGAAAGGATATTTTCTATTACCGTATTATCATATTCTCCACGCTCAGTATCTGCACTGCCTAAGGAACCAAGTCCGGATGCAGTGTTTCTGCCTCGATAAGTGCTTGAATTGATAAATCTCATCCGTAAACCTGTATTAATACGGTAACTTAATCCTTTTAAGAAAGGGAAATCAATGATCGCGAAGTTATTTGTCACAATCTGATTCGATTTATTTGTATTAAGGTAAAGAATCGGCGATAAAGGATTGCTTACTGTCAGGTCTTCAGGCCAGGGATAAATTGTCAGATCGCCATTCTCATCATAAGCAGTACTCAGAGGATTTGTCCATAAAAGGCCAGACATGCTTGGTCCTTCGCCGCTCCTGTCGTCCATACTGTATTGAGTTCTTGTACCCAGGCTCAACCAATCGGCAACTTTGGTGTCAACATTTATCCTTGTGGTAATCCTCTGATAGTCATCATTTATGGCAATCCCTTTTACATCAAGAAGGCTTCCTGCTATGTAAAATTTGGTATTCTGAAAACCTCCACTGGCTGCTAAATTGTGCTGCTGACTATTACCTTTCCTCAATCCCAGATCAAGCCAGTCGACCCAGTTTTTAGCATCATATACTTCCTGTTCTGAAAGAGTTATCTGGTTTGCAAATCTTGCCTGCTTAAAATTATAGAATTCTTCTCCTGTCATTATATCAGGCAACGCAGCAAATTTCTGTACTGAATAGTAACCATCATAAGTCAAAGATGTTTTGTTTACAGATCCGGTCTTTGTGGTTATTAGTATTACTCCGTTTGAACCTCTTGAACCGTAAATAGCAGCAGCAGAAGCATCTTTTAATATTTCGATGGATTGAACATCATTAGGACTGATATCTCTGATTTGACCACCATAAGGTACGCCGTCAACCACGATCAAGGGACTATTATCAGCAAGAATTGAGTTTCTTCCTCTGATCATAATAACCTCACTTGGGGCTGCTCCGGCTGATGACTGCTGTATCATAATTCCTGGTACTGAACCCTGAATAGCCTGAGCAACATTAATATTGGGAGCATTTTCGAGCCTTTCCTTAGGAAGAGATGTTACTGTCCCCGTGATATCACTTTTCTTCTGGGTTCCGTAACCAACAACAACAACTTCATCAAGAGCTGTTACATCAACGGCCAGGATGATATCGATCTTTGCCCTGCCGGCAACAGGTATATCCTGTGATATGTAACCTATAAATGAATAAGTAAGAATTGCATCCGGGGTAGTGATACCAATAGAATAATTGCCATTTATATCCGTATTTACCCCGACAGCAGTTCCCTTGATCACAATGCTTACTCCCGGCAAGCCTTCACCGGAAGAGGCATCAGTAACCCTTCCTGTAACCAGGTTTTGCTGCACCTCATTTTTTGGAGTCACAACAATAAGATTGTTTTCCAATACCTTGTATCCCAGGCCGGTAGATTCAAAGAGCTTATCAAGTATCTGGTTAATATCCTCGTCTGATACAACCATATCGACAGTTTTATCAACAGATATAAGATCGTCATTAAAAAAGAAGCGGTAATTAGTTTCTTTTTCCAGGATCCCAAAAACATCCCTGATCGACATATTTTTAGCCTCAAATGAGATCTGCCCGAATCCGGTTGCCGAAAGATTCAAGGTAAATACAAGCATCAGAACAATTGTCAATTTCATAAATAGAAGTGTTTTGTGAAATCTTCGGGACGAAGAACAGTAAATCAAAAATTTGTTCATAATTTTGAAAGGTGTTAAGTTAAACATGAGTGGCCTTAAAGCATTTTTTGGCCATAATTGTAATCAACATCGACTTGATACCCGGGAAAAGCAGCCGCGAACTGTTTTTCCCTTTTTTTATATAAGCTGATTTATCATAGGCAAAAGGTTTAGGTTATTTAACAGGTTTATCTTATTTAATATATTTTGAAAAATCATTGAGTGAATGCGGATCTGAGCTCATATATACGGTTTTACCGTCAAGAGAATAACTTATCGGGGCAGTCAGCTTAATTACATTGAGTACCTGCTCCAGCGTTTCATCAAGAAGCACTCCCGTAAATCTGAATTTCTTTATTTCCTCCTCCCTGAAAATGATGGTAACGTCATATTTCCTTTCAAGCTCCACACAAAGCCTGTCGAGGCTTTCTCCTCTAAGGATAAGCTTGCCTGTTGTCCATGCAACAACCTGTTCGACATTGACCTGTGGAGCGATCAGAATATTTGACATAATTGTCTGTACAGGCTGTATGGTATTCTCCTCAGAGTCTTTTATATCTTCAAGAAGAAAGCCCTCTTCGTTTCTTATAAAAATTGCCTTCTGATTCGGATTCAGGCCAACAACCTGGGCGTCATTGATCGATCCTTCATTGGTGATCTCAACCTTGCCTGTAACAAGAGTTGTTTCGATCGCATTTTCATCATCATAGGCCTTGACATTGAATTCTGTCCCAAGCGCTGTTATATTCAATGGACCTGCATTCACAACAAATGGTAAATATTCGTTCCTTGCGACCTTGAAATATGCTTCCCCCTTTAGAGTGACATTCCTGTTAGAGTTGTTGTAGTCGTTGCTATAGCTCAAAAAGCTTCCTGCATTCAGGATCACTGTTGTTCCGTCGGGAAGCCCGATCTCCGACCTGGAGCCGTATGGAGCCTTTACCTCATACATTGAAACGGAAGGTTCAGTCTTTGCCACCTCATTCCGCATTGAAAGTCTTCCGGTAATGAACGCAAAGACAAAAACTGCCGCTGCTGCGGAGATATTTATTATTATACGTCTGTATATCGATTTTCTTCTAATGGATCTGAGTTCTGCCTCTTCAGAATCCCTGAGATCGATCTCCTTAATTATCTTGCTGTAAATGTCAGAGAAATCAGGGTCCCTTCCTGATCCGGTGATTGTTCCGGTGGAAGCATAAATATTTTTCATCAGGAGCTCCCTGAAAACAGATTCGTTGGTACTGTCGGCCAGGAGGTCAAAAAACTGATTTTTCTCTTCAGGACTAAGCCGTCCTTCAACATAACCTGAAAGCAATGATTCAATGATCTTACTTTTTGACATATGTCGTATGAGTTCATTTACCCTAAATA
>Ga0208695_1002644_pt1 | contig 12740 bp, 12 predicted proteins | sample AD_UKC111_MetaG_FD_184449 | JGI IMG/M metagenome (GOLD analysis project Ga0208695, IMG submission 184449) | Active sludge microbial communities of municipal wastewater-treating anaerobic digesters from Hong Kong - AD_UKC111_MetaG (SPAdes)... | ecosystem: Engineered > Bioreactor > Anaerobic >... | reverse complement strand
AACAGTAGATGTATTGGCTAACGATTTCGATCAAGATAACGACAGCATTAGAATTTCGTTTGTGTCTTCTCCTTCGCATGGAACAGCTACAGTTGTTGCAGGTAAAGTGGTGTACACATACACAACTCCGGGCTTTGTTGGAAAAGATACATTCGCATACTCTGTATGTGATAACGGAACACCTAACTTATGCCGTGATGCTACAGTTATTATCACTATTGATTCTTGTAACAATAACCATCCGGTTATCGTTCCTCCTATCACTAGAGATACAACACCTGAGAATACTCCGGTTGTAATTTGTGTAACAGCTACAGATCCTGATGCAGATTCTACATACATCTCATCTATCTGTACTCCTGCACACGGAACAATTTCGGATATCAATGGTATGTGCTTTACATATACACCTGATAGTAACTGGATTGGAGATGATACATTCTGTATCGTAATTTGCGATAACGGTGTACCTACAGCTTGTGATACAGGATTGGTGATTGTACACGTTTATCCAATCGATACCACTCAGTTTGTATTGGCGAACAACGATGTAGCTCACACACCTGGAAACACACCTGTTGTTATCAATGTATTGGCTAACGATACCTTCGGTCCATTCCCAGGTAATGTGTTTACAGGAGATTCAATCTTCGTAAGCAGCATAGATAAGCCTACGCATGGTACTGCTGTTAAGGATACTAACGGTGCTATCATCTACACTCCAGACAATGGATATTGTGGAGTGGATAGTTTCCATTATGTATTGTCTGACAACGGCAAGCCGGCACAGTTCGATACAGCTACTGTAATCATCTATGTTTGCGATACACCTTCTATTATTGCTGTGAATGATACTATTACTACCGATAAGAACACACCAGTTGTTGTTCAAGTATTAGGTAACGATACTATCCCTGCAAATAACGGAGTAACTGTAAATGTTTATACATACCCTACACAAGGAGGTACTGTTACTGTGAACGCTGATGGTTCTATTACATATGTACCTAAACAAGATTACTTCGGTAAGGATACCTTTAGCTACATTGTATGTGCAAATATTGGAAATGGAACAACCATTTGTGATACAGCTACGGTGATAGTTAATATTCCGGGTCATGCGACATGCTTCTTCCCGAATGCCTTCTCACCAAACGGTGATGGTATAGATGAAACATTCCAATTGCCTTGTAATGCTGAATATCCTAACTCTGTGTTGAAAGTATACAACAGATGGGGTGATGAAGTTTGGAGAAATGAAATTGCCGGATACAAAAACGATTGGGACGGTAAGAATCTTTCTAAAACTGATTTGCCGGATGGAACTTACTACTACGTTTATCAGTACAACGATGGTTCAGGTAAAGCCGAAGCTAAATTTGTAGTGATTCAACGTTAATAATTAGATAAACATTACTGTCCTGCGGACGAAAACGCAGGACAGTTTTAAACCATAAAAACGATGAGAAAATTAATATTGTTTTTGACTGTAATTTCGGTTACAGGACTTGTAAAAGCTCAACAAGACCCGGAGTATAACATGTATATGTTCAACGGCTTGTTTTTGAACCCTGCATATGCAGGTAGCCACGATGTTATTAGTACTATGGCTATCTATAGACATCAATGGGCAGGGTTTGATGGTGCGCCAAGAACGGCTAACCTTAGTGTACATTCTCCATTAAAGAGAGATCAGTACAACTTAGGATTAAGCATTTCTAACGACCGTTTAGGTTTCACGAATGTATTTACCGTGACTCCGGCTTTTGCTTATCGTATCCGAATTACAAACGATATTAAATTGTCGTTGGGGGTTCAAGCAACATTAGGTTATTTGCAAAACAGATTAACTGAGGCGCAAACTTTCGATCAGAACACACAAACGCCTTATCCGGTTGATCCTGCGTTCTTAAATAACAAAAACATTTTCTTGCCTAACTTTGGAGCAGGACTTTATTTGCACGGAAAGCGTTTCTATTTTGGATTTTCGGTTCCTCACTTGTTGCCTTCTTCATTGGCAAAACAATTTAAAGTGGAATTGTCGTCAAATCCGAGTATCTCTAAATTATACAATCAGTATTTAGTAACTGCAGGATATGTATTTGGTAAAGATGCTGCTATCGTAAAAGTAAAACCTTCATTCTTGATGAAATATCAAAAAGGATTGGTTAAAAATATTCCAGACTTTGACTTCACTTTAGGTTTGTTATTCATCGACAGAATTTGGTTGTCGGCTACTGCAAGAACGGGAGGAGAGAAATTTAATGGTGCCGGTACAAAAAAGAAAGACTTCAACTTAGAAGGAATCATTGGAATTGTTCATGCTAAAATCACACCACAATTGAGTGTTGGTTATGGTTATCATTATGCGTTTTCTAGTTTGAAATACTATCAATCAGGAACACATGAAGTGATGTTGGGTTACGATTTCTGGTACAACAAAAAACGTTTTGTTACTCCACGTTTTGTAAAATATTTCTAATTAGAAAAGAAAAATCAGGTTATGATAAAAAGGTATACAACACTTCTGTTTGCAGTTGTTTTGATTGCGTCAAGTGCTATCGCCCAAAAAGCGTCAACGCGGATGGGAGACTTATATTTCAAGCAGTTTGATTTCAAAAAAGCAATTGAATATTATTCTGCAGCCATTAAAAAAGACAGTAGTCAATCTTATGTTCGTCAGCAAATTGCGGATAGCTACAGATTGTTGAACGACTGGCAGAATGCAGAGCCGTGGTATAAACTTTTGGCGCAAGACCAAACGACTAACCCGATTAACAAAATGTATTATGCAGAAGCTTTGCGCGCTAATCAAAAATATGCAGAAGCAAAGTTGGCTTACAAAAGCTATTTATCTGCATCCCCAAATGATGCAAGTGTAAAGGAAAGAATTTTAGGGGTTGATAAAGTGGCTGATTTGAGTGTTGACAAAGGACTTTATTCTATTGAGAATTTGCCTTGTAACTCGGCAAAGTCTGATTACGGCCCAATGTTCTATACTACTAATCAGTTGATATTTACATCAAACCGTGCAACTCCAGGAAGATATAGAGTAGAAGATAATTGGACAGATGAAGGTTTCTCTCAAGAGTTCGTTTCTTCTCCTGATGCAAACGGAAATTATACTACTGCATCAGTGCTAACCGGTAAAGCCCCTAATGGTAAATACCATGAAGGTCCTACAAGTTACAACGCTAAAATGCAAGAGTTGTACATCACACGAAGTAATTACATCAAACGTCCACAATCGAGTAGCGACAAAACGGTTAAATTGAAATTATACCGTTTGGTGTATTTGCCTAGTGAGCAAAGATGGGGTGACGACATGATTGAGGCAGTACCATTTAATGATAGAGAATACTCTGTTGCACATCCTGCTTTAACTGCAGATGGTCAGACATTGTATTTCAGTTCTGACAAACCGGGTGGTTTTGGAGGAATGGATTTGTACAAAACAATTCGCGACAAATCTGGTAACTGGACAGCTCCAGAAAACCTAGGTGCTACTATCAATACATCGGGAGATGAAATGTTTCCTTATGTAAGTAACGATGGTGTTTTTTATTTTGCGTCTAACGGGCATTTAGGACTTGGAGGATTGGATGTGTTCTCTACAACACAATCTTCAAACGGTAAAAAAGAATGGGCTCAACCTGAGAATTTAGGTTATCCAATTAATACTAACAGTGATGACTTTGGATACATTATCGATAAAGACAATAAAACAGGATATTTTGCTTCTAACCGTCCGGGTGGACAAGGAGATGATGATATTTACAAATTCATCAAAAAAGGAATCACCATCTGTGGTTTAGTATATGATGCTAAAACAAATGATCCTATCGAAGCTTCTAAAGTTGTGATGTATGAGTTGAAAGATGAAAAAGGCAACAAGTTGACTTCAAAAGACGGTAACTTCTGCTTTGCCGGAACTCCTAAACGTACATATAAAATTGTAGCTACTAAAGAAGGGTATTTGCCTAATGAGATTATAGTGGAAACACAAGATCAACCTGTTTCTGTAAAAATTCCATTGGTAAAAGAAGGTGGTTTGAATCTTGAAGTTTTGGTTGTTGACAAGAAAACAAGAGAACCAATTGATATGGCATTGGTGAAATTGGTAAATGTAGCTACTTCTAAAGTTGAGCCACAGAAAACGAGTCCTGAAGGAAAAGTTTTCTATACACTTGACCCGAATACACAATATCGTATAGAGGCTTCTAAAGATTTAGGGGATCCTGAAACGAAATATTTGACAGTTTCTACAACTACTTCTACTGTAGGTAAAGTAGCTCCTGCTACAATTTATGCTACACTTGAATTAGAGAAAGTGAAGAAAGGGGTTGCGATTAAGATCGAGAACATTTATTACGATTTGGACAAATGGTTTATTCGTCCGGATGCAGCCAAAGAGTTGGATAAAATCGTGAAAGTATTGAACGATAATCCAACGATGGAAATTGAGTTGAGTTCACATACTGACTGTCGAGCAACAATCAAATACAACGCTTCATTATCTGCGAAACGTGCTGAAGCAGCAGTGCAATATATTGCGTCTAGAGGTATTTCGCAAACAAGAATGGTTGCAGCCGGATACGGAGAATCTCGATTGGTTAATAAATGTGCTTGCGAAGGAACACAAGTTGTACCTTGTACAGAAGAGCAACATCAAGAAAACAGACGTACAGAATTCAAGATCTTGAAATTCTAATCGTTGAAAATAAATTTTGAGAAGGGAGTGGCAATGCTACTCCCTTTTTTATTTTTATCTAATGATTAATCGTAGAGTAACTATTACAGGTAAAGTGCAAGGCGTAAGTTTTCGTAAGGCTACGTTCGAAATGGCAGTTCGCTTAGGCGTTTTCGGGTATGTGAAAAATGTTGACAACGACAAAGTTTTTGTTGAGGCAGAAGGAGATACAGATGCTGTTTTCAAGCTGATTGATTTTTGTCATCATGGGCCGGAACATGCAGAGGTTGAGCATGTTAGTATTTTGATGGGGGATGTAGTGAATTATTCTTCTTTTGATATCGTATATTCTCGATGATGGCTATAAATTGGTCGATACGTTTAAATCATTAGTTTTAAAAAAAATAGCGAATGGATTCAGATACTATTTTAGTTACCGGTGCTTGCGGACAAATTGGGAGTGAGTTAGTGATGGCGCTAAGGGCAAGAGGTAATAATGTGATTGCTACTGACTTGAAAGTGCCTTCAAGAGAGTTGTTGGAAAGTGGAGAGTTTCAGCGATTAGATGTGTTGAATAAAAGTAGTCTTGCTACCATAGTTTCGAAATTTAAGGTGAATCAGATTTATCATTTGGCGGCATTGCTTTCCGCTACGGGTGAACAGAATCCGGAGTTGGCTTGGCGTGTAAATATGAAAGGGCTTCGGAACATTCTTGATTGTTCTGTTGAATTAGGTGTAAAGCGATTGTTTTTTCCGAGTACAATTGCTGTTTTCGGACCAACTTCTCCAAAGCAAAATACCCCGCAGCATTGTGTTATGGAGCCCAATACCATTTATGGAATTAGCAAACAAGCCGGTGAACGTTGGTGTGATTACTATTATCAGAAAAAGGGGTTAGATGTTCGGTCTCTGCGCTATCCCGGGTTAATTAGTTACAAAACAAAAGCCGGTGGAGGCACAACAGACTATGCTGTTGAGATTTTTTTCGAAGCGGTGAAACATAAACAGTACAATTGTTTTCTTTCAGAAAATACAATTCTGCCCATGATGTATATGCCTGATGCTATTCGAGGAACCATTGAGCTTATGAATGCCCCAGCTAGTAGTTTGAGTATACGAAGTGCATATAACTTTTCGGCATTTAGTTTTTCACCACAAGATTTGGCGAAATGTATAACGGTTGAAGTTCCTGATTTTTCGATACAATATGCCCCTGATTTTCGACAAGCAATTGCAGATAGCTGGCCGGCAAGTATTGACGATTCTTTTGCTCGAAATGATTGGGGGTGGAAACCGGAGTTTACACTCGAAAAAATGACAAAGGATATGCTGTCAAATATTATTCGTATGGATGAAATTGCTATTTAACGATGGAAAGTGGATTGATTCAAAAGTTTTCACCAATTAAACAGGGGAGCGTTAGTTTACTCTTTGGAGTGGTGTTAATTCTTTTGAGTAGAATATTGACTGCCGACACGATGTATTCCTTTCTTTTTGCTTTTGTTGCCATTGTTGCATATTGTATTACTAATGCTTTTTTTTCGTTGTTTCATGATTCTTTTGCGCGCTATGTGTGGCCATCATGGGGTATATTTGTTGTATTAACGGCTTTGTTACTCTTGTTTGCCCGATTTATTTCAAACAGTAGTATCCAAGAACATCGAGAGTTTATTCAAATGTTATTTAGTGTTGTTATATTTTATGTGCTATTTAGTTTGATGATGCGATTGATGCGTTTGCTTTGGCAATATGCAGAAGCAGATAAGAACTAAAATATATGCAATTGAATAATGTTCTTTGTCCACAATTTGGCATAATATTGAACTCGGTTAAATGATACAACTATGAGCGAATCAGAAATAGAAAACAGAAGAAAAACAGGCGAAATGTTCACTGCGTCTTTTTTGAAAAAAGCATCACCACTGTATCAGTTTTTATTTTCACTTGGATTTAGTTTGTTAGTAATGTTTTTAGCTAAAGGCATTTGGCATTCCGATGAGATGATAAAATATGGAGGCTCATTTGGTGTTGTGTTTTTTGTAATGTTTAATCCATGGCTATCTTTGTTGCATGACGACAATAAAAAGTATTTTGTTCAGTCGATAATTTTCTACTCAATTATTGCTGTAGTGCTTTATGGTTTAATTTATTTATGGACCGGCATATCGTTTTCTAATTCTATGGAGGTGAGTATTACGTTAATCACAACTACATTCTATATGGTAGTGGCCTTTGGTATGATGACGGCATTGAAGTACTTATTCATTGATCAAAGTGGAGGCGGGTTATAGTTTTTTGTGCTTTCCTTAATTGGATTTTAATCCATTTTCCTTCCAATTGTAGCGAGGAATATCCAATTTTATACAATGATAAAACACAAAATTTTAATTGCGGAAGATCAACGTAAACTCTCGGATGTATTGTGTGAGGAATTTAAAAAGCAAAGCTATGATGTAGTTGTTGCAAGCGATGGAAAAGTGGCCGAAGAAATGTTTGCTCAGCACAAATTCTCAATAGTACTACTTGACATTAATCTACCTTATAAAAACGGGTATGAACTGTGTAAGCTATTTCGAAGTATAGATAATAAGGTGCCTATTATTATGCTAACCGCATTAGGCGATTTAGACGATAAAATGGAAGCGTTTAACGTAGGTGCTGATGATTATATTGTGAAGCCTTTTCACATGCAAGAATTATTGGCAAGAGTTCAAGTGTTTTTAAAGCGAAGAGGTTCAAATGCGATTGCCGAAAATGAAAAGTTTATGGATGGCGATATTATAATTGATTTTGATAATAAGTCGGTGCACAGAACAGGGCAAGAGATAAATTTAACATCGCGTGAGTTTTCTCTTTTGGAAGTACTTGTACGAAATAAGGGTCGTGTTGTATCAAAGGCACAACTCAGCGAACAAGTTTGGGGAATTAATTTTGATACAGGGACAAATACCATAGAAGTATTTATTTCATTTTTGAGAAATAAAATTGATAAGCCTTTTAATACAAAACTCATTCATACAAAACCCGGTTTCGGGTACTTCTATGGCGAGCAATAAGGATGTTCATAGAAGGGTAAGTTTTATTTGTAACTTGGAAATTCAATTCGTATTGTGTCTATAAAAAGCCGACTTACTTTATTGCTTTCCTTGTTGTTTATCTTGATAATGACAGGCGTCTCCTTAGTAACTTACTATTTTATTGGACAATATCGAGAGAATGAATTTATGCAACAGTTGGAGCAAAAAGCATTTACTATTGCCGATATATTATTTCAAAGTAATGAAACAGGTGTTGGTTTTGTTGATGAAATCGAGAAAAACACAAAGAACGATTTTCATGAGGAACGAATTTTAGTGTTCAACGAAAAGCATAAGCTCATTTACAATAGTGGTAGTAATTTACCTGTTGAATATTCTGAGGCGATGCTCTCAAAAGTTGAAAAAAACAAAGCATTCCGCAAGCAATTTCCTGAATACGAAATATTCGCCAAAAGCTATGAAGAAAAAGGAAAGAAGTTAATTGTTATGATTTCTGCATACGATAAATACGGGATGGCAACATTGAATCGTATGCAGTATATTCTTTTGTTCTCTACTGTTTTAGGGATTTCGTTTCTGATTTTTTTCAGCTTTATTATTGTTGAAAAATCGTTGTTACCTATTTATTTATTGAATGACGAAATGGAAGACATTACCGAAAATAATTTGCGAAAAGAGATTGCTTTTCAATCGAGAAACAATGATGAAGTGACAAGACTTTCTACTAGTTATAATAAAATGTTGTTGCGTTTAGCCGATGCTTTTGAGAATCAAAAACTCTTTGTGCAACATGCCTCTCATGAATTGCGTACCCCTCTTTCTGTAATGCTTTTAGAACTCGATAACGCTTTGGTTTCTGCAGATGATGTGTCAAAACCAGTGTTGATTTCTTTAAAAGAAGAATTGCTAAAGCTAATTGATCTTACCAATTCATTGTTGTTATTATCAAAACTGGCGAATGAACGAAAAGGTGTTACCGCATTAGCTGAAGTAAGAATTGATGAAGTGTTATTTGATATTGCAGAAGAAGTAATGTCGCATGATTCAAAAAATAAAATCAAGATTGAATTGAATGGTTTTGAAAATGAAGAAATGTTACATGTAAATGGTAATCCAATTTTATTGAAAATTATGTTCAGAAACTTAATAGAAAATGCTTGTAAATATGCACAAGATAATACCGCTATCATTCGAATTACCTTACATACATCCAAACTAGCGATTCATATTTCAAATGATGGTCAAACGATAGCCATATCAGAGCAGCCTCAAATTTTTAATCCGTTGTTTCGCGCATCCAATTCAGTGGAATCTAAAGGGTTTGGTGTAGGACTTTCAATTGTAAAGCGAATTGCGGAATATCATCGCGCTGCAGTTGATTATACTATTAATGAAAAAGGGGAAAACCAATTCTCAGTATTGTTCTAGCTCGCTTTTGTAAATTTGTCGCATTGTTTGCTTTTAGGTAAGTTAATGGATTGCAAAAAAATGTAAAGACAAATTATCCGCATTAAACCTTGATGTATTATTAGTGTCATAGCTACATAAAATCAAGAGCAATGAAAACAACACTTTTTATTTTGTCATGTGTCTTCACTATGTTGACCTTGACCACAACAGCAAAGCCAAACGGCTATTATCATCATCGACATCATCGACCGGTTGTAGTATATGCGCAGCCAACACCACCAGTATATTACCAGCCTGTGCCACCACCGGTTTGCCAGTATGCACCACCACCACCTGTTGTTGTATACAGACCGGCCCCATACTATCACAATCAGTATCGTCATAATGATTGTCATCGTGGCGGACACGAAGGCAGAGGGAATTACGGACATCACCGATAGTATATTGAAGAATGTGTTTTGGGTTATCAGCGTGTCGCAATGAATTGCGGCACGCTTTTTTATGTTTAATCGGTAAGATTCATTTACTTTATCTATTTCCAAAAGCATTATGCGCAAGCCTTGGTTTATTACTTTGAAATTTTTACCCTATTCGGGTATGGCTATTTTTCCGTTTGTGCTGATTAAGCAAGCCGATTTCAAGTGGAGTAAAACACTCGTATATCACGAAAGAATTCATTTAATACAACAATTAGAATTGTTGATCTTGCCTTTTTATTTTTTTTATGTGTTTAATTATTGTGTGAATTTGGTTCGATTCCGCAATCACGACCGCGCTTATCGAGAAATTGTTTTTGAGCGTGAAGCCTATCAAAACGAGAAGGAAATAAATTATCTCCGCAAAAGACCATTTTGGGCCTTTTTGCGTTATCTTTAAACAAATTGCATTCTATGAAATATATAACTATAATGTTGCTCATTGCACTTTCTGCTTGTAAACTCAATCAAAGCAAAACAATCGAGGAGGATTCTCCGAACAAGAAAGTGCATATAACTTTATCGGCTACCAAAACAATGGTTGGCGAACCTTGGGAATGCCAATTGAAAGTAAAAGCCTATTCGTTTGAAGAAGGTTTACTGAAGTTCGAAATCAGTGCCGATGAACTTAGTAGCGAGAATGTGCACTTCAATTGGGAGCCCAATGGGAATTGCAAAATCGAAATTACACAACGAGACAAAGATATTCGCAGATTTCAGTTGATTGCCAACGAACAAGAATTGCAGTTGGCAGAGGTTAGTAATTAGTTCATTGGTTTTTTTTGTCTAAAGTTTGAATAATTTAAAAAAGTACTATATATTGTTTTAATTACTATCTTTGATACTTAATTTTTTAATTTCAACAAAATGAATCTTTACATTGGAAATCTTAACTACGCAGTTAAGGAACAAGAACTACAAGAGCTTTTCCAACAAGTTGGCGAAGTGTCTTCAGTGAAAATTATTACTGACAAGTTTACAGGACGTAGCCGTGGCTTCGCTTTTGTAGAAATGCCAAACGATGCAGAAGCAAAAGCAGCTATTGAATCATTGAATGGTCGCTCTTTGAAAGAAAGAGAATTATCTGTTACTGAAGCTCAACCTCGTACAGAAGGAGGAGGTAACCGTGGTGGTGGATTTAACCGCGACCGTGGAAACGGTGGTGACAGAGGAGGAAATGGTGGATATAACAAACGTTATTAATAACTATACTGAATCTTATAAAAAACCTGCTTTTTAGCAGGTTTTTTTATTCCCTTAACTCAATTATAACGTTGAATGCAAAAAATTAAGTGTGCTTTTAAAAGCTATTGCTTTATTGTCTTCTTTTTTTCAACCGGATTTTTGTCTGCGCAAACCAGTTATACCATTAGCGGAAGTGTAACTGACGCTGGGAACGGGGAGGAGTTGATTGGTACTTCAGTAACTGTGAAAGGGAGTGCCGGAATAGGAACCATAACCAATGGATATGGATTTTATTCACTTACACTTCCCAAAGGCAACTATGTAATAGTCTATCACTACCTTGGCTTTAGCGATATTGAAAAAGAGGTTAAACTCGAATCTAATCAACAATTTAATGTAAAGCTCCAACAAGCACAGCGTGAATTGAAGCAGGTTGAGATTTCAGCGCACAAAAACGACAATCTAAAAAAAGCCGAAATGGGTGTTTCGCGGCTCGATATGAAAGAGTTGGAACGAATCCCTGTTTTTTTTGGAGAGCGCGATATACTTAAATCTATTCAGCTATTGCCCGGTGTGAAATCTGCCGGTGAAGGAAATTCAGGCTTTAATGTAAGGGGTGGTGGAACCGATCAGAATCTAATATTGTTAGATGAAGCTCCGGTGTACAACGCGTCACATCTTTTGGGCTTCTTTTCCACGTTCAATTCCGATGCCGTAAAAGATGTGACACTTTATAAAGGAAATAGTCCAGCAGAGTTTGGCGGACGATTATCCAGCACCCTCGATATCAAAATGAAAGAAGGGAACGATAAGAAGTATGTTATCAGTGCAGGTATTGGTATCGTTTCATCGCGACTAAGTATTGAAGGCCCGATTGTAAAAGAGAAAGGTTCGTTTATTATCACAGGAAGAAGGACATACGCTGATGCTTTTTTACCACTTATTCCTGCACGAAACGGGAATACCAGCTTTAAAAACAGTACGCTTTATTTCTACGATATTAATGCAAAGGCAAATTATCGGATTGGTAAAAAGGATAGAGTTTTTCTTTCCGGCTATTTCGGACGCGATAAATTCGGCATTAAAAATCAAACAAGTTTCAGTATCGATTACGGTAATCTAACAGGAACTTTACGATGGAATCATATTTTTTCAAGTAAACTATTTTCTAACACATCCTTTATAGTGAATGATTTTGACTATACCGTTGAAATCAATAGTGCGCTTACTGATCTGAAAATACGTTCTGTAATTTTTGATTACAATTTCAAACAAGACTTTTCCTATTACTCGAATGCAAAAAACGCGTTCAAGTTTGGATTGCTTTCTACATTTCATACCATTCAGCCGGGGAATGTGGTGTCTAATGATACTTCACGCGCAAACCGACTAACACTAACTAAAAAATACGGTTGGGAGAATGGCATTTACGTTCAACACGAATGGACGCCTAATAATAAATTACAAGTAAGCACCGGAATACGATTGTCTACATTTTCTTCTACCGGACCAAGCACTTTTTATACCTATAATAAGGAAGGCGTGGCAACAGATTCTACCTATATGAAGTTAGGTAAAATAGGGAAAACCCACGTAAACTGGGAGCCTCGCTTTACATTGAGTTATAATTTTCTGCCCGACCATTCTATTAAATTCGCTTATGCGCGAAACACACAGAACGTACATCAACTATCAAACAGTTTAATTGGTTCGCCTACCGATCAGTGGATTTTAAGTAGCAACAATGTAAAACCGGAAATAGCCGATCAGGTATCATTGGGTTACTATTTGAATTTCTGGAAAGATCGCTTTGAATTCAGTATTGAAGGCTATTACAAGCATTTGTGGAATCAAATCGATTACAAAAATGGAGCCGTTTTACGGGCTAATGAATTGGTGGAAAGTCAGTTGATTTATGGCACAGGAAGAGCCTATGGCGCA
>Ga0208695_1002640_pt1 | contig 12781 bp, 7 predicted proteins | sample AD_UKC111_MetaG_FD_184449 | JGI IMG/M metagenome (GOLD analysis project Ga0208695, IMG submission 184449) | Active sludge microbial communities of municipal wastewater-treating anaerobic digesters from Hong Kong - AD_UKC111_MetaG (SPAdes)... | ecosystem: Engineered > Bioreactor > Anaerobic >... | reverse complement strand
GGAAAAGCCGGCAACAGGGTCGTTGGCCGCTGCCGATATGGTAAAGCCCTGGTTTGAAAAGATCTTTATGGTTTCCAGATATTCGTTTAGCGAAATAATCTTGAGCGCGGTGTTCACTATATTTTTATGCATGTCTATATCATTGCCCGTGGCAAGGTAATTTTGTATTTCCTTAAGGTTGCAAATGCTTTCCACGATCTTTTTGGTATTGTCGTTTACGGCGTTTATATTGTATTCCAGGTTGCTGCACACATTGGAGAAGTAGGCCTGGGCCTGCACCTCAAGCGAGTTCGACGAAACGAAGTAATAGATAATGTTCATCGCTACGGCAAGCAGCGTTATGAAGGCGAGCATCAGCGCCAGAAGCCATTTTAGTTTGATATTGTATATCGCGTTCAATACGTTTCGCAAGACGACCATCCCTTCGGCAAGCGATAAAATGACAAACATTACGAGATATTTACATTTGTAATCGTCATTATATATTATACAATGTTAACAGTAGAAATCAATAATATGATTTTGGTGTGATGCGCGTGAAATCAGTAATATTCAATAAGAATATCGGGCTATTATTGAGCGCTCTCCTTCTTATATCTTCTGCGGGCTGCGCATCTGAAGCCGTGCCCGAGAAGAGCAGAAGGCCGAACAGGATACCTATCGGGGGGACAAGTATGGAAAGCGCTGCGGCAAGCTCGGACTACGGCGCTGTAAGTGGCGCTCTCTCGGGAGGGGAAAGCCGAGACTCTAAAGCCGTGCCCTCGCAAAACGGAACGTCAAAGGCTGTGCTGAAAAACGATTTTTCCTCTGCCGAGTACAGCGTCTTAGAGTCGCAGGTCGGGTACAGCATATACGGGTTTAAGGCCGTGTATCTGCGCTCCACGGTAAATCCGGGAAAGGGCAGCTATTACGCGGACTTTGACCTTGTCCGCAAGAGCGATAACGCGGTCGTTTACAGAGGGAAGGCGTATTACTGGGGAGAAAAATGGCAGAGCTACTGGTGGACGGCAGACTTTACGCAATTTGAGGTTCCGGGCGTCTACTTTATTAGGTTCAACGGCAAAAAAGAGGATTTGCGCTCGTCAGATTTTAAGATAGGCGGGCGGCTTCTCACCGACGAGTCCATACAGATGGTACTGTTTGACCAGCTCGACAGAAGGCGGTCTGCGGGCAAGCTCGGTTGGAGGGACAGCTCGACCGACGAATTAAGAGAGATCCAGGCGAATATCATCGCCATACATACGCTCTGCGACGTTTACGACAACTATTATGCCAGCCTTTCATCGGAGAATAAGGCAAAGCTTATCGACAACATCAAATTCGGGTGCAATTATCTTCTTGCGCTGCAGGAAAAGACGGACGACCCGCTTACCAACGGCCGGTTTAAGCATGATTTATACAAGACTAAATACAGTGCGCCGCTCATCCGCAACTGGCATGACACCGCTTACGCGCTGACTGCGCTGGCGCGCAGCTACGGCATAATGAAGAAACACGACGCCAATGCGGCGGCGTCGTATAAAAGCGCGTTCGAGTTAAGTTATGCGCTGTGCGTAAGAAGGCCGTATTACCTTGACTCTGAATTTACCCTCGAGGTGGAGACCGGAAGGCTTGCCACAACCAATGCCGCAAAGGTGAGATACGGCATTATCAGCATGCTCTGGGAGTTCCCGAACGAGCTTCGCACGCGGGACAGGCTGACCTTTATGAAGGCCTGTACCGAGATGTATAAGAGTACGGGCGATAAAAAATATCTGGCCAAGGCCAGGGAATTCGGCAGGCTTGTCGCCGACAGGCAGTACACCGATTACACAAAGGCCATAGACGGCTGCTACGGGATGTTCAGGGAATTCGATAACAACGAAAACGCCTTTATGCTCGACTGGCTTCAGAGTTTCGGGCAAAACCTCGGCTGTATTCAGCCCACGGATCTTGAACCGTTTATCGACCTCATCAAATACGACCCGGACGGCGCCGATACGGCGAGGTGGCACAACGTGGTGCACACCTTTATCGAGGGGTATGTGAAGCGTTCGTCAGTTCTGACGCCGCTTGGGATATACCCGATAGGCGCCTATAACGACCCGAAACACGGGGGCGTGAAGTTTTTCCAGTCCATGTCCCACGGAGCCAACAATCTATACGGGATGATGGGCAGGAACATGCTCATTCTCGGAGCGTTCGCCAACGAGAGCGCTCTCCAGCACCTCGCCCAGAGAAACCTGCAGTTCGTGATCGGCCTTAACCCGGGATTTCCAAACGCGTACAAGGAGACGAGCTGGGCCTCGTATTCCTTTATATACGGCTTAGGGAAGCGCAGCTACAAGGGCTTTTACGGCCCGAAAAGCACATATACGCCGCCGCTCGGAAGCGGCATAAACGGTTTTACGGCGGCCCCGCAGTTTTCCGAAAGGAGAATAAGCGACGATCCCGACCTCCCGAAGGGTATTATAGACTCCAACGGCAACAAGCAGTTCAACGAGGATTACCTGCCTCATTCCATGGGATATATGAGCGCCGCCTTGATGACGGAAACACCTTACGCGCTCAGCCTTACGGTGAAAAATTCCGGCGCTCCGGTAGACGCCGACGTAACAGTGACGGTAAACGGCAAAAGGATAAAAGCCTATAAGACCGGTTCCGGCGGCAAGCTCGTCATCAAGGATTTGCCCCTCGGCGTACGGGCGGACGTATCGGTAAGCTATAACGGCGTTAGCGTGACAAGGGAGTTCGGAACCGTCGGCGCCGGCTCGGCCGAATGGGATATCGATTTTTCCAAATATGTCGACATAAAGGTTTCGGCGCCCTCACAGGTAACGTCAAACGGCGCCAAGCTCACGGTAACGCTGACTAATATGAGCCGGCAGGCAGTTTCTGTGAAGCTCAGCCTTTCGGCGGACGGCGTATCATTAGGGGGGACATCGTTTAAGGAGAGCCTTTCGGCGGGGCAGAAGAAAACGGTGGCGGTGACCGTGAAATCCCGCGGAGCGACCATGCCGTATACTGTGCTCGTCAAGGCCGACTGCGGCGGCTGCACCAGCATAACAGCCGCTTCGGGGCTCGCGAAATAAAGGGATTTTAGGAGGGGGCATCCGTGCGTAACTGGGGTCTTATACGCGTTGTGTCGGTTGTAATATCAATATCGCTTCTTCTTTGCGGCTGCTCAGGGGCAAACAAACAGCCGGTCGTGAAAATCGAGGATTTTGAGGAAGCGGACATACGCGGCTGGAGCATGTCCGAAGACGCGTCCTATCCCCTCAGTACTTTAACCGGCATATCCGGGGCGCTTCTAAAGAACGGCGCGAGATACCTTGCGACGGGAGATTTGAAGAAGGCTTACAGGGTGGAGGATTCCGTCTTATATATATCGCGGTATTACTCGGCAATGGAGACGGAGGGGTATCTGAGGGGCTTGTTTATCACTAATGACAGCATGAGGGCGGCGAGCGGCCGGGAGGTGTCCGCCCGCATAACGGTAAACGCCGGATTTGTCGCCGGGATATGCGTAGGCACCGACGACAGGCTGAGCAACGGCTTTGCCGCCGTCGTCAATCTGGCTAAAAAGCGAATCGAGGTTATGCGGGTAAACAGCGGGATACTGACCAGCCTCGAAAAATACCAGACGGGCGTTTACTCTTCGTCGGTGGACGTTGAAGGGGGAATGAGCTGCAAGCTTTCGGTGCGGTATGAGGATAAGGGGAACAACGCTTACGGGATTACTGTTTCAGTCGACGGGACCGAGGTTTTGGATACGGTAATAAAGGACCAGGGCGTTAAGGAGGGAAGGGGCGACAAGGTTTCCATAGTAGCTTCGGACATGGACTGCGAATTTTCCGACATCGCCTGCGAAGAAGAGGTCATTTTGGAGGAAAGCAAGCTCGCCAGCGTGCCCGAGGCTCCGATGGTGACCGACGAAACCTTCAGGGGAGATATCGTATCCGCGCCGTTTAAAATCACGTCGGACTACATAGCGTTAAAAATTGGCGGGACAAAGTCCGACGACAACCTGAATGTCAGGCTCGTAGATGAAAAAAGCGGCGAGGTGCTGTACAGCGAGACGGGCAGCGGCTCGGAAGAAATGACCCGCAGGCTTTGGGATGTTAAAAAATTCAGAGGCAGCAAATGCAGGATAATAGTGTCCGACAGGTCAAGGGTCGGGCACCTGAACGTGGATGATATCTTTCTTACGGATATAATCCCACCCGACGCAAAATACAGCATCCTTAATTCGCAGATAGGATACGGGACGGATTCCGTCAAAAAAGCGTACCTAAGGGCCCCCTTGAGCGTTGGGGAGGATATATCGGGGGCGGCGTTCACCGTAAATAAGTTTGAGACCGGGGAGAAGGTTTACGAGGGCAGGGTGAAAAAGCTCGGGGCTTACTGGGAAAGCAACTGGTGGGAGATGGATTTCACCGATATGACCGCCGAGGGGAACTTTGTCGTGGCTGTGTTCCACCGCGGCATGTCTATCGTGTCCACACGCTTTGTAATAGGGGAAAGGGCGCTCGTCAGAAGCTCGCTTGTCAATACGTCGCTCAACCAGCTGGACCTTCGCCGGTCGCCGAACAAGCTCGGGTGGAGGGACAGCTCCACCGACGATCTGAGAGAGGTCCACGCGCAGGCCATGGTGGTCCACACAATGGTAGACCTTTTGGAGAAGCAGGGGGACTGGCTCACAGAATACGACAGGGCAAGGGTTATCGACAACATTAAATTCGGCATAGCATATCTTTTGGCGGCGCAGGAATTGACCGACGACCCCAAGACTAACGGGCGGTTCGTCCACGACCTTTATCCCTCCCAGTTCAGCGCCCACAGGCTGAGGACCTGGTTCGATACCGTTTACGCCATGACCGCGCTTGCCAGGGCGTATCCGGTGCTTAAAGGCTGTGACGCGGGGCTTGCAAAAACGGTGAAGAAAGCCTATGACGTATCCTTTGACATGTGCTCGCTAAGACCGTATTACCTGCCGGAGGAATTTAATGTCGAAGGCTCCGGGGGACTTGATTCGGTCACGTCGGCAATGAGGTTCTTCTACTATATCAGGCAGATGAACTGGAATTACGATTTGCAGCTTCGGACCAGGGACAGGCTGATGTTTATGTACGCCTGCACGCTGATGGCAAAGGCCGACGGCGACGCCAAGTATATCGAGCAGGCGAAAAAGATGGCGAGGCTTGTGAGCGGCAGACAGTTTACTGATTACACAAATCCTATTGACGGAGCCTACGGGTGCTTTTATGAGTTTGACAACACGGACGAGGGCATAATGCTGGAATGGATTCAGAGCCCCAATATGCTGCTGGGCAACCAGACGCCCACCGACATGCAGCCGTATATTGATTTGCTCTGCCTTTTGCCCGGCGACGATGACGCCGCGATGTGGTACAACACGCTGAAGATTTACGCAGACGGCTATGTCAAGCGGGCGTCGAAGCTGTCGCCTTTAGGCATATACCCCGTCGCCGCGTATAAAAACGAGAAGCACGGCGGCATCAAGTTCTTCCAGACGCTTTCCCACGGCGCCACCTCTCATTTCGGGCTGTCGGGAAGGAATATCATGGCGCTGGCCTTGTTCTTTTCGGACCCGGAGCTCCAGCGCCTTGCGGAAAACAACGTGCAGTTCGTGGCGGGACTTAATCCCGGATTTCCGACGTCTGCCGAAAACCTTAACTGGAAGCCGCATTCCCTGCTCTATCTCATCGGAAGCAGATATTTTAAGGGCAACTTTAACAACGCCTCCTATGTCCCGCCTATAGGCAGCGGTTTCAATGGGTTTTCAGCCTCAAAACAGTTTTCCCCGGTGACCATAGCAGACGCCAAGGATATGCCGGCCGGAATTTTGGACGAAAACGGCAACTGGCAGTTCAACGAGGATTACATACCGCACGGCGTAGGGTATTCCTCCGGCGCGGCGGCTGTGGAGTCTCCGGTCACAGTAGAGGTAAAGACTTTAAGCGGAGGGCGTCCGGTCGAGGCACAGGTAAGGGTAACCTCGCCGGTCGAGCGCACGGTAAAAACGGGCGCGTCGGGAGAGCTTACGATAAAGGATGTCGGCGCGGGGGAGAAGCTCCGGCTTGAGCTGACGTACAAGGGCCACACGATAATAAGGGAGACCACGCCGGTGGCGGGCTCCAATCCCGCCGTAACTGTGGATTTCGAGAGGGACGCCGACGCAAGCCTAACTGTGCCGCAGGAGCTTTCCGGCAAAAGCAGCGCCCAATTTGCAGTGGTCAATACGGGCAGCGCGAAAGCGAGCTTTAAGGTGAAGTTTATGGCCGACGGCGCGGTTACGGACATCAAGCAGCAAGCGTTCGAGCTGGAACCGGGGGAGAGCAAAACGCTGACTATCGGGCTGGAATCCGAAGGTCGTGTCAAGCCTTATCTCGTGTACGCTTACCTGCTTGTCGAGGACACGCCGTTTGTCGTCACCGCGTCGGGCCTGGCCAGTTAGAAATCATGCACTAAGGGGAAATAAAGCTTGAATAATATCCAATCCCACACCGGATTCAGAAGACTTCGCAACGAGATATACAAAAACAGGTATGTCTACCTTCTGATGCTTCCGGGAATCGTATTTCTGTTTATCTTCTGCTATGTTCCGATATACGGTATACTGATCGCGTTTAAGGATTTCAGCTTTAAAAAAGGCATACTGCTTAGTCCGTGGACGGATATGTCCGGATTTGCTCATTTCTATAACATATTTAAGGACGCTAAGTTCTGGGAGGTCACCAAGAACACCGTATTGATTTCCCTGGGGCGCATTATAATAGAATTTCCGGTTCCGATAATACTCGCGCTGCTGTTCAATGAGCTCAGGCAAAAACATTTCAAAAAATTTATCCAGTCGGTCCTGTATTTTCCCTATTTTATATCGTGGGTTATTATCGGCTCCATGGTGTTTAGCCTGTTTTCAGTGAACAGGGGAGCTGTAAACGCCATCTTATACAATATAACAGGCCAGAAGATAAACTTTTTGATAGACAGCAAATTTTTTCTTGTGCTGCTGTTTACGACTTCGATATGGAAAAACGCCGGGTATTCCATGATCATTTATCTTGCCGCCATAACCAATATCGATTTGGAGCTGTACGACGCAGCGACAATAGACGGATGCAACAGGTTCCAGAAAATATGGTATGTCACCCTGCCCGGTATAAGCGTGATAATCATAACGCTTCTGATACTCGCCGTCGGCAATGTAATGAATGCGGGCTTTGATCAGATTTTCAATCTGTATAACAGCAACGTTTACGATGTCGCGGATATTATCGACACCTATATATACCGCATAGGCTTGGGCGATATGAACTTCAGCCTTGGCGCGGCCGTGGGGCTTTTTAAATCGGTAATCAATTTTGCGCTTCTGCTGACGGTTAACGGTATATGCAAGCGCATCAACGGGACAGGAATCTATTTGTGAGGGCGGTCGGTATGGTTGGACAGCGTCAAAAGAAGCTTTCCCTTTTTAATGTTTTGCTAACGCTATTTTTTATAATATTAGCTGTTGTGACCATATTTCCGTTTTGGAATATTTTAATGGTCTCCATAGCGCCAAACGAATATTACGTCAAGAGCGGGGTTGTGCTTTTCCCCACATCCTTCACGTTCAGAAACTATGAGTATATCTTCACGTCGTCCCAGGTTTTGCTGGCGACCTTAAACAGCATTATCGTTTCCGTGCTGGGTGTTATTTACGGGATGGCGTTGACTGTCCCGCTGGCTTACGGGCTGAGCAAGGGAGCTTTTCCCGGTAAAAAGCTTCTTATAACCTATGTGCTTATACCCATGTTTTTCGGCGGCGGGTTGATACCTTTTTACCTGGTGGTGAAAAACCTGGGCCTTATAGAGCATCTGGCGGCGCTCATTATACCCTACGGTATAAACCTGTTTTACCTAATCGTGATAAAGAACAGCTTTACGTCTATCCCGAAGGCTCTTTTGGAATCTGCCCAGATCGACGGGGCCAACGATTTTGTGGTGCTGTTTCGTATAGTGCTTCCGCTTTCCATGGCGACGATAGCCACTTTTGGCTTGTTTATGACGGTGGACAAATGGAACGATTGGTTCAGCTCTCTTTTGTTTCTTACCGACGGCAGGATGTACCCGCTCGCCAAGCTTTTAAGGGATATCATTTACAACAACGTCAATGTGGGGGACCCGTCTCTCATTAATCCGGGGCTGAGCGGGGAGCAGCTTTACGCGGGTATGGACGGAATCAAGATGGCTACCGTCGTCATAGCTATTTTGCCGATACTTTGTGTTTATCCGTTTTTGCAGCGGTATTTTGTCAAAGGCGTCACGGTAGGGGGGGTGAAGGGCTGACGGGTTCTCAACTTTCATTTAACTTTACAATACGACTTTAATTAGCAGGAGGGAAAGTATGAAAGCAGGCAGACTGTTGTCGGCGCTAATCGCGGCTTCGGCGCTCATATCATTGGCCGCGTGCGGCAGCAAGGATCCGGTTAACACAGAATCTGTGGATGCAAACGATTTAAGCGTCAAGCAGGAGATCAAGATCGGAATGTGGGACTCCGCCAAATGGGGGAACGATGACATAGCGAAATATATTGAGGAAAAGCTGAATATAGAGATAATCCCCGTCGCTCTTTCAACCGTCGATTATATTGAAAAGCTCAATATTTCGGCGGCGGGCGGAACCCTGCCGGACATGTTCATGCATCCCGGGTACAGCGGTTATACAAGCACCCTCAACAAATGGATCGCCGACGAGGTGATCAAAGCGTTGCCGTCGGATTTAAGCCCCTATCCCGAAATAGAGGCGCTGATGCAGAGATACGACTTTATGAAACAGGGCGGCAAGCACTATTTCATCCCGAGGACGGTTTTCACCGACCCCGCCAACACCTATTACACGCCGGCTTTGTGGGTGCGCAAGGACTGGATGGACAACCTCGGGATAAAAAGCGCCCCGGCCGACATGGACGAGTTTTACGATTTGCTCGTCAGGTTCACCAACGACGACCCGGACCAAAACGGCAAAGATGACACCTACGGGGTCACGCCGGGGCTCAACCTTGAATGGGTGTTTTTCGCGCACGGCATAGATATATCCGGCTACATCAAGGAAGACGGCAAATGGATACCGGGCATGCTGTCAAAATACAACAACGAGCCTATAAAGCTTATAAAAAAGATGTACGACGAGAATGTTCTGGATAAGGATTTCGCGACCATGAAGCTCGCGGATTCCGAGAACAATTTCTGCTCCGGACGCTGCGGCGTGGTGTACCTTGTCGGCGAATCGGGTCCTCTCCAATACGTTTCTCTGGCAAAGCTGACTGCCGTCAAAAAGGATTTTGACGCCAAGACCGACCTCGATATACTGCCGCCGCCGCAGGTGAAGGGCAAACAATACCTCTGCACGCAAAACTACAATTTCGCGCAGGGGACCATGTTCAACGCCGACATGAGCGAGGAAAAGCTCGCCCGGTGCCTCAAGCTGTATGATTATCTTCTTTCCGACGAGGGCGTCATACTCGGCCGGTTCGGCGTGGAGGGCATCTCGTTCAAGTATGAGGGCGGTAAGATTGTATCTTTGCTTCCGACCGATTCCACCGGCACCGCAAAGTGGATAGGCGACGTGTACCCCACCTTCCAGATAACCCGCGTGGCCCGCTGGGACGCCGACGGCGCTTGGGTAGACCCTACCGTCAAGCCCGAGTTCGTCGACCTGGCGAAAAAGGTAAAGAACCTGTACGGTCCCAAAATGAATGAAAAGAAGCCCGAAATAGATTTCAAATCCACACCTTCAAAGGACAGATGGAACATCAACGACTACTTTTGGGAAAACGTGTTTAAAATGGTGCTCAATTCCGACAACATAGATAAATCCTGGAATGACTTTAGGAATTTCGTTCTCACCCAGAAAAACGGTCAAAAATTGATTGACGAAATCAATAGTTAATAAAAGGGAGGATTATCAATGTTTAAAAAGGCAATCGGTTTGGCGGTTTTACTGGCGATGCTTATGGCGATTCCGGCTGTCTCGGCAGCCAACCCGGAGTATCCGGTCCTAACCCAGACATTTGAAAGCACGGACGATCAGGGGAAATGGCACTCTTGGGGCACCCCGACCGGACAGGCGTCCTTCACCGGAGGCGAGCTAAAGCTCACCAGCACCGCCCCATATTCCGATTTCGCGTCGTACTACGGCCGGCAGGTTTGCAAGGATTTTACGGCCGAATTTGAATTCCGGACGCCCGAAGGCGCCGAAAACGACGCGGCATCCTTCATCTACCGCGCGGACAAGGACACAAACGGTTACCAGATATTCTTTGTAAGATGCCCCGACACAGTTCCGAGGTATTTCATCAAGTTCGCCGAGCGTCCCTACAATGAGCTGAAGAGCGGAATGTTTTTCCCCGACTGGACAGAGCCTAACCTCGATTACGCGACCGATTCCGTAAGGGTCAAGGTGGTTGTTTCGGGCGGCGTGCACCAGTTTTATATGGCGCGGTCGGGAGAGGCGTTCGGCGACACGCCTATTATGAGCTATGACGAAACGACCGAGGGCGACGGCCAGATAAAATATGACCGTCACGGCTATATGGGCTTTTTACAGTGGCACGACGGCGGAGAGCGTACCGTCTCCACCTACTACGACAACCTGACTGTAACCTGCAATGACGAGGCCGAGCAGGCGATTCCCCCGGAGGATCCCGACACGTCTGAGGTCGTCGAAGGAACTGTCACGCAGGATTTCAGCGCACCTCTTTCCGACAAATGGGGTTTTTACCGTGCCGACGCCAACGGCGGAAGCATCGAGATTGTAGACGGGATGCTGAGGATTGTCACGAAGAGCGTCAGCGTTGCGGGGGAATCGGCCGCTTATTACAAGGATAAGTTCCAAAACGGCACGATTGACGTCGACGTCGTTCTTTCCCTGGGCAACAGCGCGAGCGTTGTGTTCAGGGGACAGGATTATATGAGAAACGGATATCAGCTTATTTTCGACAAGTATACGGGCTTGTCCTTATGCAAGCGCCCCTACGAGGTTTTGGCCACCGCGGCCGGATTTGAGCTGGAGTACGACAAGGTCTATCACGCCAAGATCACGGTCGACGGAAAACACATTTCGGCAGTCGTGACATGGCTTGACGACGAAGAGGTCGAGCAGAGCGTTTCGTTGTCCTTTACCGACGAGGCGGACTCCTATCCCGACGCGGGCTATGTCGGATTTGTCAATTTTACCGACCCGCTCTGCCTTACGGACGCATTCTATGACAACCTCGTCATCACTAAGGTCGTCGAGGAGGAAACAAGCGGCGATACGTCTTCCGAAACCGGCGGCGATTCTGACAGTTCCGACACATCCAGCGACACGTCAGACTCTCCTCCCACGAAGGACAGCAGCGCCGGCGTTATCTTCCTTCTTATATTTGCGGCTGTGTCATTGTCGGCCGTCGCCGCGGTACGCTTTAAAAAGGCGGAAGGCTGATGCGGGGTCAGGTTAACATCCGGCAGTGGCATAGTATGCACCTGAAGCAAAAGGGGATTTATATGTTATGAAAAAGAGAGCGTTTTCCATCCTTACTGCGGTTTTGCTGCTCTGCGCTTTTACGGGTATAGCGTCGGCGTCGGCGCCCGCTTATCAGAATGATTTCAGCTCCGGCAGCCTAAAGACAACCGAATGGAAGACCTGGAACCTTGACCCCAATTCCAACGGGGCATGGGACATCGCCGATGTCGGAGGAGACAAATGGCTGAGAGGGCAGATCGCGAAATTCAATGACGCCATAGCGCATTACAAGGCGAAAAAATTCAAGGATGTAACCGTCGAAGCGGATGTTATACTCGAGCGCGGCAACGCTTTGGGCATAATAATCCGAATGGACGACTTGGCTCAGGGCTATCAGATTATTTTCGACCAGTACGACGGTATAAAGCTTTGCAGGCGCCCGTACTATGTGTTTAAATCCGGCGGCACTATCGACGTGGGAACCAAATACCATATCCAGTTTTCGGCTATCGGCGATAAGATTAAAGCCGTCATTACCAACACCGCTACCAATGAGGATCTGACCCTCGAGGTGACGGACTCGACCTACACGTCAAGCGGATACGTGGCGTTTAACGTATTCGGCTTCCACCACGACGGCACCTCAAACGCCGTGGGGCTGTTTGACAATTTGAAGATTTACAGCGGGGCGGTGGCGGCGACGAGCTCGTCCGCAGCCAGTTCGGCTCCGGGAACCGGCTCGCGCGCGGACGATACGAGCCGGGGCGCACAGTCAAAGGCCCCTGTAAATTCGCAGCCGGGCGGCGAGGAAAGCCAGGCTCCCTCCGACGAATCGCAGCCCGGAGAAGCCAGTTCCAAAAGCGGCTCCGAGGATTTCAACCTTTTGTCTCTTTACAGCGACGTCACCATAGACAACGCGGCTAAAAAGGTGTTCTTGGAAAGAGAGCTCAACGTTTCCGAGCTTAAGGACAGCTTTTCCGTCCCGGACGGATACACGCTCAAGGTTGTCGACTCTGACGGTAACGAAATAAGCGACAACCAGCGGATGGTAACTGGAGATATGAAGCTGGTCTTTTCAAGCGATATGTCGGAGCATGTCTATACGCTGACCCTCACATACGGCGGAGAAGGCGCCGGAGGGGACAGCTCCGGAGCAGCGGGCGTATATGTATGGATTATCGTCTCGGCGGCGGTAGTGCTTGCGGGAGCAGGCGTTGGGCTGTTTTTTGCGCTTCGCAAGAAAAATGCGCCGGGAAAATAATCTTAAGACCGGATAAAGACTAAAGCACAAAA
>Ga0208695_1002638_pt1 | contig 12788 bp, 9 predicted proteins | sample AD_UKC111_MetaG_FD_184449 | JGI IMG/M metagenome (GOLD analysis project Ga0208695, IMG submission 184449) | Active sludge microbial communities of municipal wastewater-treating anaerobic digesters from Hong Kong - AD_UKC111_MetaG (SPAdes)... | ecosystem: Engineered > Bioreactor > Anaerobic >... | reverse complement strand
TGGATTTTCCCCAAGATCCATACAAACAACTGGAATACGCAATTAGAGCAGTGTTCAATTCGTGGAATTCAAAGCGAGCCATCGATTACCGCCGTCGCGAACACATTCCCGACACGCTTGGAACCGCAGTAAATATTGTTACGATGGTTTTCGGTAATATGGGTGATGATTCGGGTACTGGTGTTGCCTTCACACGCGACCCTCAAACTGGTGAGAAAGTCATTTTTGGCGAGTATTTATTGAATGCGCAGGGCGAAGATGTGGTGGCAGGTATCCGCAATACTACCAAGATCGAAAACTTGAAAAACGACATTCCAGAAGCTTATGAAACTTTCATTGAAATTGCGCAGAAGCTTGAAAAGCACTTCCGCGATATGCAGGACGTAGAGTTCACGATCGAGCGCGGTAAGCTTTGGATGTTGCAAACCCGCACCGGCAAACGCTCAGCGAAAGCAGCGATCAAGATAGCCTATGACATGGTCAATGAAGGCATGATCACTAAAGAAGAAGCAATCATGCGCGTAACGCCCGAACAAGTGGATATGATGCTGCATCCCCAATTCTCACAAGAAGCAAAAGATAAAGCTATCCGGGAAAAACGCTTCTTTGCAAAGGGCGTGAACGCTTCCCCGGGCGCAGCTGTTGGTCAGGTTTACTTTGACGCAGACTTAGCTGAAAAGATGCACAAAGAAGAAGGCAAAGATGTCATCATGGTGCGGCCTTTCACCAAACCGGATGATGTGCACGGTATGTTAGCTGCTAAAGGCATCCTCACCAGTGAGGGTGGCGCCACTTCTCACGCAGCGGTGGTGGCACGCCAGTTTGGCGTCCCGTGTATTGTGGGTGCATCGATGATCCAGATTGATATGAATAAACGGGTGATGATGTCCAACGGTATGACCGTCAAAGAAGGCGATTGGATTTCCTTGGACGGCGCCACAGGTGAAGTTTTCATTGGCAAGCTCGAATTGACTACCCCGGATGTTTCTCAACAGAAAGAGCTGATGGCATTGTTGAGCTGGGCAGATGAAACCTCCCGCTTGGAAGTTTGGGCGAATGCGGATTACCCCCGCGATGCTCGCCGAGCACGCGAATATGGCGCGAAAGGTATTGGGCTCTGCCGCACTGAACACATGTTCTTTGAACCTTCCCGTCTCCCTTATGTGCAGGAGATGATTATGAATGCAGAACCCACACAGGTGAAGCTGGACATCCTCGAAGGGCTGCGCAATGCACTTAAGGTTGGCCGCTTGGAAGGCCGCGTGCTCAAGGAGGACGAAAAAGTTGCCTTGGAAGAGCGAATCAAAACAGCTGAAAAAGAGTTAGCAGAAGACCCTGGTGCGCAGGCTTATTTCAATGCTCTGAAATTTATCCTGCCATTGCAACGGGATGATTTCTATGGCTTATTCGAAGCAATGAATGGGTACCCCGTCATCATTCGCCTCATCGACCCGCCATTACATGAATTCCTGCCTTCGCTCGAGACCTTACTCACTGAAGTCGCCACGATGCGTGCGAAGGGTGAGACTGAGGGCTTAGCCGAGAAAGAAAAGATGCTCGAAGTGGTTGAACGCTTGCACGAGAGCAACCCCATGATGGGTTTACGGGGCATCCGCTTAGGTATTGTGTATCCGGACATCATGAAGATGCAGGTGCGCGCGATCTTTGAGGCGGCTTGCGACGCAACCAAGAATGGCATTGTGGCTAAACCTGAGGTAATGATCCCGCTGACTGGTCACATCAATGAGCTAAAAGCTGTTCAGCCTATTCTCGAGGACATTGCGAAGCGCGTGATGCAGGAAAAGGGCATAGAGGTATCGTATAAGTTCGGCACGATGATTGAGATTCCGCGCGCTGCTGTAACCGCAGGCGAAATTGCCTCCATGGCGCAATTCTTCTCTTTCGGGACGAACGACCTCACCCAGATGACCTTCGGTTATAGCCGAGACGACGCTGAGCGCAGCTTCTTGGTGCGTTACATTGAAAAAGGCATCCTACCCCGCAATCCATTCCAGCAGTTGGATCGGGACGGCGTTGGTAAGCTGATGCAGCAAGCCATTATCGATGGCCGTGCCGTGCGCCCAGAATTGGAAGTTGGGATTTGCGGCGAACATGGTGGTGACCCAAGCTCGATCGAGTGGTGCCATATTATTGGCAATAACTACGTAAGCTGCTCGCCTTTCCGTGTCCCGATGGCTCGGCTGGCTGCTGCCCAAGCCGCGATTAAGAATCGCTAAAGCATCTAAAACTAATCAAACAGGCGGTCTCTCTCAAGAAAGCCGCCTGTTTTTTTATCTGATATTGTTATTTGCAATAAATCCGTACGTATTGGGCGAAGATCTCGGCGATGCTGCGAATATAATCACGCGATTCTAGGAAGCGCACAGAGCCGAGAAACAAGTCCGGGTCATCACCTGCAATTTCTTTCCATTCCAAGGCATTCCCTGGTCCGCTGTTATAAGCAGCTAAAGCGGCATAAGTGTCACCGTCAAACACGTACAGCTGGCGGCTAAGGTAATTAGTCCCTAATATAAGGTTATAGAGCGGTAGGACCAAATCTTCCTCGCTAAAATTGGGCGGATAGTTGATTTCGCTGGCAATTTGGGTAGCCGTGGCTGGCATGAGCTGCATCAAACCTTGGGCACCGGCGGAGGATTCCACGTAGGCTTGGAAACGGCTTTCCTGATAAATCACACTAAACAATAGCAATATAGGAACATCATAAGTGTCCGCGGCGGTTTGCACCCAAGGGAGGTAGTATGCACCATAGCGGATGAGGTAAAAATAAGCAGGCACCTGATCTGCCACAGCGGGATCGCTGTAACCTGTGAGTTGCAGGATAGATTCGCTGGTTTGAATTGCGGAAGTGTAAAAACCATGATCGAGAAAAGTTTTCATCAAGCGGAAGGTGTTGATCACATCCAAGCGGTAGTCATTTCTGAGGGATTCAAATTCTAACCTTGCTTCCGGATACATACCCAAGCCCCAAAATTCAATTCCGCGTACATAACGGGAATCGTTTGCCAGATCGGCACTGTAGTCCAAATCCACCTGCGGCGAAAGATTAAAAGAAGTGCGCAGCCAAGCAGCAGCAACATCGCGCGCAGCTTCCAAGTCTATTGCAAAATTTGGTGTGCTTGGAGCGGTAAAAACTGGCTGATTTTCGAGGATTTCCTGGGCGCGCAACCCATAATAACCATAAGGGTCTGCTGTTGCCGCTAATTGCCAATATTGTTTAGCTTGGTTATTATATCCTTGCTTTTCGCTGATCTTCCCCAGCCAAAGGTAAGCACTCGCTTTTTCTAAAGGCTCTATCGCTAACAACAAAGCCCGGTTCATGGAAGTGGTTGCAGCATCAAAGTCGTTCATGCGGTAATGCAAAATCCCAGCAAAAAATGCACCTTGAAACGACTGGTCAGATGGGGGATAACTCTGCGCTACACGATCCCACAATTGTGCAGCCTCAGGTAACATGCCGGCGATTTCATAATTGCGTCCTGCAGAAAAAAGCACGCTCGGAGCATAGCTGGCTAAGGGTTGGGCCGAAACGTATTCTAAGGCTGTTGAAGCAGCTAACTGAGGATTATTCATATAGGCTTGCTGAGTATAAACAATATCTTCGATGGCGTGTACCACGTAGCTGCTTTGGGGGTAGGTCTCAACTAGTTCTTTCCAAAGCGTAATTGCCTTTTGATCGTATGGTGTGCCGTCCTGCTGATTGTAGGCTAAGCGTTCCTCGGAGGCTAAGCCCAGCATCTCTACCCCTTTAGCTCGTGTAGTTAATGCTTGATAGTAAAGTGCTTTGTCCTTTTCTTGTCCATCGCTCTGTAAGTAGCGCGTAAAGGCTTCATCCGCCAAGTCATATTGACCGCGGAAGTAGTTGATTAGCCCACGTTGGAGGTCATCAACAGGCTGACCGGCATCGAGCAGGGCAAGAAGAGCCGAATAAGCATCATAAGTCTCGGGGTAGTTATTGACGGCGTGTTGAAAATAACTGTAAGCTTGTTCGGTATTCCCAGCAGCAAGCATAGCTTGCCCAAGCAGGAAATCGAGCTGAGCTTCCAGGTAGATGTTATCCGTCTTGCCATAGAGATCCTGAAAAATCCCGACAGCGGCATCTGGCTGCCCTAAGGCGGTGTACGTCCTGCCGAGTTTTATGCCCAAATCTGCAGTGTCAGCTTGTGTAGTAGCTAAGTAGGCTGTGCGATAAGCCTCCAACGCCTGCGCATAGTCGCCAATTGCAGTGTACTGATCGCCAATCTGGTCATAGATATAAACATCCAGAACGTCAGGGCGAACGTCTAAGTATGCCTGCCAAGCAGATATAGCAGCTTCAGGATGGTCTTCTTGTAATGCGATATGAGCTTGTAGGAAATAGGCTCGTTGGGCGGGTAAGCTCTCCGGAAAGGTCGCGATGAGTTCTTCCAAGAGCGGTTTTGCCTGAAAGAGATCCCCTTGCTTCATATAGGTAAGGGCTTGCCCGTAGAGGCTGGCAGCCCGTAATGCGGCGGAAGTGGCAGTCGCGCCAGCCTGATACGCCTTGAGGGCTCCATCGTAGTCGCCGAATTCCAATGCCTGGTCGCCATCTGTCAGGCGCAGCTCGTCAGCTGGGAGTGGTTCGCTAGGAGCAGAGGTTTCCTGCGGTCTTTTGGCTGTGGCGACGGTGGTCTGGGTGCTGTTCGGCGTTGGAGAAATTGAAAGGGTGGAGGATAAATCACTACCACAAGCGCTCAGAATTAAGGTGACGATGATAAGCACCACGCCGAGCTTCTGTCTTCGTCGGATTTTCATGCAGTTCTTATAATGTAATCCTCTGAGGTTGTCAAATTCACTGAGAGAGGGTTACTGTTTCATAGGTCATGATCCAACTGGGTCTCCAAAGTGCACCGCCTGCCCATAGAGGACCATGCAAGCCAATTACCTCACGAAGGCATTTGATCTTCAGGGCTCAAAGAGGCTGACTAACCTCTTAAGACAATCAGTGATTATAAATGTTTGGAATAAGGGAGACCTGCGGTCAAGTTCCTCGCTCGGTCTGGAGACTGGCGAGATCAAGGAGCAATCTTTTCTACCGTGGCAGAAGATTGTTTCGCCCCTATGGGGTAAACAATGACAAAATGGTTTCTGTTCTTTCGGGGTGCCCAACAGGTAGGTTGCGCACTCAAGAGACCGGCGAGAACAAAGTATTATGGTCTTAAGCACTCTTCAAAGGAAATAAGGGCTCTAGGTGCTATGCTTCGCCTTCGAATTCCTTCAACACGGCTGGAATCGTGGCGCGGATCAATTTAAGCGTATTCCGAAAGGCAGCCATCTTTTCCTCTTCTGTGCCTTGCACTGCAGCTGGATCCTCAAAACCGATATGAATACGTTTTTCAGGTCCAAGCCAGAGTGGGCAAGCCTCCCGGGCTTGATCGCATAATGTAACGATGAGGTCGAAATTCTGTCCTTTGAACACCTCAACCGATTTGGATTCCCCTTGGTGGAAAATGCCAGCTTCCTCGAGTGCCGCCAAAGCATAGGGATGCACATAACCGGTGGGTTTTGTGCCCGCGCTTACAGCAATCCACTGGTCCCAGAGGTCATTGTTGACAACGGCTTCAGCCATTTGGCTACGGGCTGAGTTCCCCGTACACAAAAACAAAACTCGTTTACGTTTTTTTAGTTCCGTTTCTTCGGGCTGGGATTGGGCGTCAAGTTTCTCGTTTGAGCCGGTATCACTCACCAAGATTTCGTTAGCGTATTCACCCGATTCCATTGCACGCAGCAGTTCGTGAGCCTTCGCTTCATCGGCAGGGGCAACGAGCACGTCCACTTCTCCCAAATTTCCTACAGTCAAGCCGTAAATCTTGCCGGCGGTATCTTGGCTGAGCATAGCAGGAACACCTTGGGCTTCGAGGAAGGCTTTAACCATTTCGCCCTCCAGCTGACCTTCGGCTTTATAAACTGAAACGTAAGAACCAATAGATTTGTCTCTCATTCGTATATCCATTTCTCAATGTCACGTTGCCAACTAATGATTTCCTCCGGTTTGAACCAAAGTGCGATTTCGAATACGGCTGTCTCTGCGGAATCGGAAGCATGCACGATGTTATAGCGCGCCTGCAGTGCAAAATCATGCCTCAGGGTACCCGGGTCGGCTTCTGTCCCGCGGGTTTTGCCGAAGGTTTGGCGGATTGCAGCGATGGCATCTGGACCTTCCCAGACCATTGCCATCACTGGTGAGGAGGTAATGAACGCAATCAGTGGTGCATAGAACGGTTTACCGGCGTGCACTGCATAGTGCTTTTCCGCTAATTCCGTATTGACCCACATAAAGCGGGCAGCGACTAAGCGCAAGCCGCGGTTTTCTAGGCGGGTGATGACCTCACCAATCAATCCGCGTTGTACGCCATCCGGTTTGACCAGTACCAACGATTGTTCCATTGTGTTACTTCTCCTCTAATTCATTGAGATAGTTTGCAGTTTGCTGGGCTTTATCCGCCAGCGCAGGTTGATTTTCTTGAGCATTTAAGGCGGCATAGATCTCCCATAATGGCTTACTTGCGGGTTTGAGTGTCAGACGGGAGCGTAGAATGCGCAGTGCTTCAACACGAATGGCAGTATCGTGAGAATGGTGCTCAAGTAGTTGGAGTGCTTGCGGGTACTGCTGTGCGTCCAAGGCGCTGGTGAAGTCTTCTCGAAATTGTATCTCGTGGTTGGAGATAGTCTCTACTCCCAATGGCTCAGTTGTCTCTGGAGCAGAAGTACTGCCTTGTCCCTGTTCCGTTGAAGGCGATGGAAATTTTTCGCTAGCCCAAGCAGTGGCAGCTGTGTTTACAGCTGACACCGTGCTGATCGGCTGGGTATCCTCCTGAAGTAAAGAGGGCTCGGGAACCTGGCTCACCTTAATCTCGCGGGTATCTTCTTCTGGTCTAATGGGTGAGGCACTTGAACCTTTTTGGCTGGCAAATTCAATCAACCAATCCGGAGCGCTTTGGATTGGAACTGCGGCTTCCGGTTGGATTTGCTCGAGAGTTTGGTCTGCTTGAGAGGGGAGACGCGTTTCTGGTTTAATTTTGACTGGCTGTGTCTGCTCTTGCGTTTCTGGTTTTATGGGTTGCGTGTTTTGGGAATTTTCTGTCATAACGATCCTATCTTGATTCAGCTTCTTTTATCATCTTAGCCACAATAAAACTACAGCTAGGAATATACCCAGCTGTAGTTTGAGATGGCATGTTATTCACCTAAGTAATCGCGTAATTTACGCCGCACGCTGGGGTGACGGAGCCGTTGGAGGGCTTGAGCTTCAATTTGACGTACCCGCTCGCGGGTTACGCCCATCTTTCGACCTACTTCCTCGAGGGTGTATGCTTGACCATCCTGAAGCCCATAGCGCAGCTGCAAGATGCGGACTTCCCGTGGTGGAAGTGTTTCCAACACCTCTTCGAGATGCTCACGCAATAAGTTGTATGTTGCAGTGTCATCCGGTGGTGGTGCTTCGTCATCTTCGATAAAGTCGCCCAGAACCGAATCCTCTTCGTCGTCGGTTGGTGTTTCGAGCGAAAGCGGCCGGCGCGCAACCTGAATCATATTCTCCACTTTCTTAGGCGGCACTTCCAACGCTTCTGCCATTTCTTCGACGGTTGGTTCGCGCCCTAATTTTTGGGTCAGCTGGTGCTGTGTGCGCAGGAGCTTGTTGATTTGGTCGCCCATGTGCACTGGGACGCGAATCGTGCGTCCTTGGTCGGCAATTGCCCGAGTGACTGCCTGGCGAATCCACCAGGTGGCATACGTGCTGAACTTATGCCCACGTTGGTATTCAAACTTTTTGGTCGCGCGGATCAAGCCGATGTTTCCTTCCTGAATGAGATCTAAGAAGGGTACACCGCGACCCATATACTTTTTGGCGACGCTAATGACCAACCGAGAATTGGCAGTGATCAGGTGTTCACGGGCTTCCCACCCATCTTCGATTTGCTGACGCAATTCCAAGCGCCGCTTTGGACTGACGTTGCCTCGGGCTAATTCTTCGCGTGCTAATTTACCGCGTTCAATGCGTATGGCTAACGCCCTTTCTTCGTTAATGTCACTAAGTAAGGGGACGCGACTGACTTCTTTTAGATACAAGCCAATTGTATCGTCTGTATCGATATTGGCTAAATCATCGAGGATTGCTTCCTCTTCTTCCTCAAGATCCTCTGAGAGTTCTTCCTCGCTTGGTTCTTCGATAACGCTGTCTTCTTCCGTGTAGCTAATGCCTGCGCCGAGTAAAGCTGTGTAAGCTTCCTCGAGCTGGTCTAAATCTTGTTCTGCATCGGGGAAGAAATGCAAGATGTCATCATAGGTGACATATTTTTTCTTGCGGCCGAATTCCAGTAGCCTTTCGAGAGCCGAGGAATCGCGCTCATCATCTAAAACATCGTTAACTTTAATAATTCTCGCCATACAGTCTCTATTACCTTTTCTAGTGCATTTTTACATTACGCATAGGGTACAATATTTTTTTGTCATTTTCAAGTGTTTTTTAAACGTTAATCAAATCCATATAAATCGTTAATATATTGATCTAGACTAAAAAACCATGAGAGAACTTTCTCTACTGGAATGGACATAAACCGTGTTCTCATCCATTTCTTGCTTGGATATTATAAAAACGAAAATGGGTATAAATTGTTCCAATAATTGCGTGTTTATTAAGGGTATATCCTCAAAGAGGATGTATTTTACGCTCTTTTTATAAATATTATACCACCTTGGTCTAAGTTAATCTTTATCAAGGTTATAATCCTGTAAATCTATACGATAGATTGAGTAAACGTGAGTTTGACTGCTGAGTTCGTGACGGTTACAATCCGCCTGATTTGAGATGAATTAAGGTTTATATGTTATTTCTCAGAAAAACTGCTCACTACTGGATATCAATACTCGCCATTGCTGGCGTGGTAGGTTTAGTTTTCTTAAACCTGAACCTTTCTGAGCAGTTTGTTCATCAGGATGAATTTGCGGTGCGTTGGGTGGCAGCCAAGCAATGGATGACCGAAGGGACTTCTCCTTATGATCGTGAAGTCTTTGAGCAAACCCAAGCCCTCTGGGAAACTTATGGATACACCGAAGATGAATTCAGCCAAGGGCATTACTTGGACCTTGTATGGAACTTAATCCTCTTTCTGCCATTTAGTTTTCTTCCTTACTTAGTTGCTAGGGCTATTTGGATGACAATCACGACCTTAGCGCTGTTTTTCTGTGTATGGTTTGGGTTCGATTTGGCTGGCGTACGCTTTCACCCTATTGAAAAAGTGCTTATTGCCCTTCTGATTACGTTATCATATCCTTGCTTCAAACTCATTCTCAACGCCAACATTCTGCCGCTGTATGTATTTTTCATGATCTTAGGCACTAAGAAAGGCCTAGAGGGGAGAAGCACAGCTGCAGGGATTTATTTTTTACTCAGTTTCGGCATGTTCCCATTAAGTCTGATTTTGGCAGTATTCTTTGCAATTTGGTTAGGCTCTCGGCGGGATAGTGGTTTCCTTTCGATTTATCTTACGGGCTTAGCTTTCCTGTTGGTGACCACGTTGATTCTTTTTCCTGGCTGGATTCCAGAATGGTTTGCTAATTTTGTTCAAGTTCATCCAGATTTAAGCTGGGTTGATACCCCGCTGATGCGTATGGCTGCCTTTTTCCCGGGTGCCTACCAGCCTTTAGCCATTAGCTTGCATGTATTGACGCTCTTTATGTTACTTGTTGAGTGGTATGGCTTACCCGAAAGCGGAGAGCGCCAAATTCGCTGGAAAGCTTTACTTACCTTGAATTTGATTAGTTTTCTTAACCCAACCAGTTCAGCGGTTTATCTTTTGTTGGTATGGCCAGGCCTTTTCCTCTTTTTCGAGTTTTTAGATGAGAAATGGAAAATTGGGGGTAAAATAATTAGTTGGACTGTATTTTTGATTTTGCTTAACAGATTTTGGACTGATTTCCAAAACACCCAAAACTGGTCCTCAACTGAGTCCACTGTGGTGAGCGTACTATTACCGATAGTCGCACTGATCGGGTTAGAATGGACACGCTGGTGGGCAATGGAAAGTCCAAAACCATTAATTGAAGATTAAGATTATTAATTAGGAGGCTTTATTGTATGGCAAAAAAACGCATTGGAGTATTAACCGGTGGCGGCGACGTCCCTGGGCTAAATTTAGCTATAAAATCCGTAGTATTAAATGCAACTGAAGAAGATGTTGAGGTTTTAGGAATTCGCTTAGGATGGGGAGGACTACTCAACTATAACATCGAGGATTCTTCTCCTCAGGAAAAACTAGTCTATAAATTAACACCTTTAACTGTCCGTCGTGTTGACCGTACAGGTGGCACCTTTCTGCACACATCCCGAACCAACCCAGCGAACGTTCGACCCAAGGAGATGCCTTCGTTTTTAGCTGACAGCAAGTATGGTAAGGTAATTAAACCTGATGGAACTAAAGATTTCACAGATTACATCTTAAAAGTGCTAGAGCACTTGAAGTTGGATGCGTTAATCACGATTGGCGGTGATGACACCCTCAGTTACAGCGCGAGATTGCACAAGGAACACTTTCCCATCGTTGGAATCCCTAAAACGATGGACAACGATGTCTTTGGCACCGAATATTGTATTGGCTTTTCCACCTCAATAACTCAGGCTGTCTCATTAATCACTAACTTCCGCTCGTCGGTGGGATCGCATGAACGTATTGGTATTGTTGAGTTGTTTGGCCGCAATTCTGGCGAAACCAGTTTAGTCACCGGTTACCTGAGCTTTGCGGATCGCACCATTATCTGTGAGGTTCCATTTAACTTCGAAAAAGTTGCAAATTTGCTATTAGAGGACAAACTGAATAGCCCTTCCAATTATGCGATTGCCGTTATTTCTGAAGGGGCTGTTTCAGATGGTGGGCTGCTGGTTGAGAGTGGCGAAGAAGATGCCTTCGGACATAAAAAGTTGGGCGGAATTGGCGAAGTACTAGGCGAGCAAATCAAGATTCTTACGGACCAGGACATTATGTATCAGAAATTAGCCTATCTTGTGCGCAGCGGCCCAGCAGATATGCTTGATCGTATGGTCGCGATGAATTACGGCACGATGGCAACCCAGCTGGTTGGGCATGGAGATTTTGGTAAGATGGTAGCTATCCAAAAAGGTGTGTATACCTCAGTTCCAATTGAGTTGGTCACCACTGGAAAACGACAAGTTGACGTGGATAGATATTACGATAAAGAAAATTACAAGCCGAGAATAAAAGACATCGAAAAAATGCCAATGTTCCTGGTGTAAATAAACAAAGGAAATGACAGCTCATAAGACTTTTTTCTCTTATGAGCTGTCATTTTGAGAGGTCGATGTGGGCGTCAGAGCACAAGGCGTTTCCCAGGATCGTTACAAGGTCATCCCCAGAGTATTAATTTTCCCCTTTGCTAGCGATGGTAAAGTCCTAATGCTGAAAGGTGCAGCACATAAACGCATCTGGGCTGGCTTATGGAATGGTATCGGCGGTCATGTGGAAGCCGGAGAGAGCATTATTCAAGCTGCTCAGCGTGAGCTGCAGGAAGAAACTGGGTTGCTAGCGGAAAGGCTGTTTTTTTGTGGGGCAGTGATCGTGGAAACACAGACGCGCCCAGGAATTGCCTTCTTTGTTTTTAAAGCAGAAGGTTTAAGCGGTAAACAGCACGATTCGCCAGAGGGTACCTTACGGTGGTTTGCACTTGATGAGATCCACCAGGTCCCGTTTGTTGAAGATGTTCCCACGCTGATAGGTAAAGTCAGCCGCTTTCAGGTTGGATCGCAGCCATTTTGGGGGTTATATCGTTATGATGCTGACAATCAGTTGGTGATGTCTTTTGAAGGCTGAGACTTCTCGAAAAAGACAAGCAGCGTATCGCCATACTTGCGCCGGTCGAACTCGTTAAAATGCACATAATGCTCGTCCACCCATTCCAGCGGATTGATTTGGACGATGATTTGACCGTTGTCACTCAGCAGCTTTGGGTTTTGATCTAAGAGAAGCATGGCTTTTTGCCACATCGCTTTGTATTGCGGTGGAGCAATGTAGATGAGGTCAAAGCTTTTAGATTGCGGGGAGGTGAGGAATTTGAAGGCGTCCTGATGCAATACCACAGCTTTATCGCTAAGATGGGTCGCTTCCAAATTTTGCTGAATAATCCTCACGGCTTGCCAATTTGTCTCTATGAAAGTAGCAGCAGCAGCGCCCCGACTGAGTGCTTCGATCCCGACTGCACCAGTACCGCCAAATAAATCCAATATACGAATATCCAATACTTCATTCCCGAGGATATTGAACAGGGATTCTTTCACCAAGTCGGTAATCGGGCGCGTGGATTTACCGGGAACAGTTTTTAGCCGGATCCCTTTGGCGCTACCCGAGATAACCCGAAGTGTTCCCATGGCTGTCTCTTAAGGTTTCTTTGTATGTGAACGTGGTACATCCCCAAAGGTCCAAAAGCGGTTTGCCAGAAAATTGAGGATAAGGATGAAGATGCCAACGACGATTAAAGCCAAATTGTGACTCAGAATAGTGGAGCTCAAGGAACCCACTTTAATTTGCTGGGTTTCAAGGACGGAATAAAACCAGCGGTCAAGGGGAGAAATCGTTACCGTCCGCAGCGTCAAACCGGCAATGTTAATGATCACAAATTTGCTAAACTGATTGGCGATGGATTTTTCGGTGGTTTCTGGGTAAACCCATTTGCGGTTGAGGATGTAGCTATTGATTACGGCAACTGCAAAGGAGAGCGCTTGCGAGGGTACCAATTGCCAG
>Ga0208695_1002635_pt1 | contig 12801 bp, 9 predicted proteins | sample AD_UKC111_MetaG_FD_184449 | JGI IMG/M metagenome (GOLD analysis project Ga0208695, IMG submission 184449) | Active sludge microbial communities of municipal wastewater-treating anaerobic digesters from Hong Kong - AD_UKC111_MetaG (SPAdes)... | ecosystem: Engineered > Bioreactor > Anaerobic >... | reverse complement strand
GCGTTAATGAGCTTTGAGAAAGTCCAAAAATATTCAATGCATCTGTTAAAATAGCTGGATCTATGGCGATTTTCAAGCCAATATCTATCGCATCCTTTACAGAATCCTCTCTTGCTTTTAAAAAATTACTAAGATCTAAATAATAATCCCGGAGTCCATTCACAGTCGGGAGATTATCTCTATTAAACTGATGTATTGGCTCAGAAAGTTTGATAAATTTGCATTGCGAAATGCTAAAAAACGACGGAGGCTCCTGGATTTTATCGAATAAAAGCAAATTTGAATCTATTATAAGAGCAAAGTTGAAATCCTTATAGAACTCGAACTGAAGCTTGTAAAGTATATGCTGAAGAATAAAATTTTTCCTGTATAAACTCAAACAATTATCTTTGCAACAGTTTAAAACCTTCTTAAATGTGAAAAGGGATTTGAAAAGTTCGTAATAACTTGACACAGAATTAAAAGATAGAAATGTGTCTCTGGCAACAGGATAATATTCGTCTATAAGAAAACTCACATCTGAAAGATTTAAGGTTTTTTTATCTATTCTATTTTTTTCCATTTCACATTTGATTTTTATCTCTTTTTGACTGCCCTATCGTCAAGCTTAAGCTCTCAAGTCTGTATTGCCAACTATCTTTATAATAACAGGCTGTTGAAAATCCTTACATGGCATAATTTTTACCTTTTGTAAAAATTATGGTTTTCTCACTCTTTGTGCGTTAATTTGCAAAATAGTGAATAAGCAGATTGTTTAAAAAAATAATTTATGCTATTTAAAGAAACTTAAAAAGTTGAAAGATCATCTGGTAGAACTATAAATAATTGAATGCAAGATTTTTATCAAAATCATGCTATGATTTCTATTCTATTATGTTCAGGGTCTAGAATGCTACTTTCATAATAACCATCGCCAGTTTCACGAGGTTTTTCTAAAATAGTATATCCATCCTTTTGGATTTTTTCGGTAAGTTTATCTACACTATCTTTATCTCCAATTCGAATTGCTATGTGGTTTAATCCTGAACTTTGCCCGGTGTTTTTTTTAAAATCTTCAGTTGTATCAGGTGTTTTAATAAGCTCAAGTCTTGCTCCATTTTCAAAAACTAAAAAGTATGATTCAAACTGTTTAGCTTTATTGGTGTATTTTTCATTTGATATACAGTTAAAGTATTTTTGATAAAATGATCTCATTTTTTCGATGTTTTTTACCCGGATGGCTACATGCTCAATAAACACCTTTTTTAACTCTCCTTAAAAATCCTAATGGATATCCTTAATAATCCTAAAGAATAAAAGAGATTGAAAATCATTCTGTGAATATACGATCTACTGTTTGTTTTATCCTTGAAAGAACTTTATCTCTATTTAAAGGTTTAACTATATAGTTTTTTGCTCCCATCGTTAGAGCTTTTTTAACAAGGTCTTCTCTTCCCAGGGCAGAAATCATTATAATATTAGCCGATGGCTTAATCTTAAGTATCTCTTCTAATGCTGCAAGACCATCGAGTTTTGGCATAGTTATGTCTAATGTTATGAGATCCACTTTATTTATATACTTTTTAAACTTTTCAATAGCTTCTTCCCCATCGGATGCTGTATCTAAAATATTATACTGTTCACTTTTTAATATCTGTACTAAAAGCTTTTGAACAAAAAGGGAGTCATCAGCTATAAGAACATTTATAGGAGATCCATCTGGTTTCAAACCATCAGGATTCTTCTTATTTATATCTGGAATAATGGGGGTATTATCATCAAGATCTAATTCTGGTAATCATAAAATCCTCCAGCTTTTGGTTAGAAAATAAATGAATAAATACATTACATTTTATTACTACATAAAAAATATACTTCATATTGGTTAAAAATTCAACAGTATTAAAAATTACCTATTACCAAAATTCAATACTCTTAAACAATTGAAAATTGTTTTATAGATAATTATTATTAAAGAAAAAGTCGTTAAAAACCTGTTATGAAGCATTCATAATAACATTTTTTTAAAAATTTCAAATAACTAATTGAAAAAATCAAATTTATAAAAAATCTATAAAAATAAAAAACTAAAATAATAAAATTATGCATAAATATAATAAATAATTAATAACAGTATAATTCAATTTTTATAAAAGTTCAATTTGATCAATAAAATAAGAATAATTTACAGCTTGAATAAAAAAAGGAGATAATTTAAATTTAACTTGAAGTTTTTTTAATTTTTATGAAAAAATTTTAAAATCGTTATTTAACTGATAATTTTGAATTTAGAAATTCAGGTATCTCCTTTAAGGAAAGTACGATATCAACAGCACCATAATCAAGAGCAACTTTTGGCATGCCATAGACTATTGAACTTTCTTCATCCTGGGCTATGGTAAAAACACCTCTATCGTGAAGTTTTTTTAGATAATATGCACCATCTTTTCCCATCCCAGTCATAATTATAGCAATAAAGCAGTTCTGTTCAATATTTTTGAAAAGTGATGAAAAAAGGTAATCAACTGAAGGTCTATGGTTGTTTACAGGAGGATCCTGGTTCAAATGTAGAACAAAATTTTCATGCTCCTTTGATATTGAAAGATGATAGTTTCCCTTTGCAATATAGATTTTTTTAGATTCAATGATTTCACCATTTTCCGCTTCTTCAACAGTATAACCGGTATGTATCATCATTTTGGAAAGAGATTGTGCAAAATCTTTCGTAAAACCTTCAGGCATATGCTGGACTATAACTATTGGTAAATCTATAGTAATTGATGGTAGTATTTGCCTTAAAGCTTCGGGACCACCTGTAGATATACCGATGGCAATAAATTTGATAGTAGATGGCTTTATTAAAAGTTCCAGCCTTGGAGTTGCTTTTGGCAAGGCTTGAGCAACTGCCGTTGGTTGATTAAAGTCAGATAAAAAAATATCAGTTTTTGCTTGTTTTTTTAGTATTCCCTTTTTAGCCCAGTTTTTTACCTTTGCGATTATTTCTTCACTGATATCGGCCAGATCCATTGAGATAGAACCAGATGGCTTCAAGATAAAATCCTTTGCTCCAAGTTCCAGTGCGCGCATGGTTGTTGAAGAACCACTGGTAGTAAGGCTTGAAAGGATAATTACAGGTGTTGTATCATTTTTCTTCTTCTTTTCCTCTAGAAACTGTAAACCATCCATCTGTGGCATTTCTATATCAAGTGTTATGATATCTGGTTTCAAGGATTCAAGTTTGTTTAAAGCAAAAATTCCGTTCATCGCCGTTCCAACAACTTCGATCTCATTATCCTGTTGCAAAATCTGCATCAGAAGCTTTCGCATCGTTGCAGAGTCATCGACCACAAGAACCCTGATCTTATCGTCATTCATCTTTATTCCAAAATTGTTATTTAAAATTATTCTTAAAGCTTTTTAACTAAAGTTCGTCTTTTATATAAGTTATGGCATTACCAACTTTGTTAAACTTGAACTTTGTTTGCATACCAAAAAGACTTTCTGAATGTCCTAAAAAAAGATAACCATAGGGTTTTAAAAGTTTGTAAAATTTATCTATAACTTCTTTTTGAGCAGGTTGATCGAAGTAAATAATGACATTCCGGCAGAAGATAATATCAAAATCCTTGTAACTAAAATCATACTTCAGGTTGTGATAATCAAATGTTATCAACTTTTTTATATCATCTTTAACCTTGATGATATCTCCAAAATCTTCAAAAGCGAAGTCAAAGAGATAAGGGGGAATCTCATCGAGTCTTTCTTTTTTGTAGATACCTTCCTTTGCTATCATAAGAGATTTTAAAGATATATCAGATGCTATTATCTTAATATCCCAGCCTTCAGTTAGCTTTAAAATATAGGCAGTCACAGCAGCTATTGAATAAGCTTCTTCTCCGGTGGAACAACCTGCTGACCAGATCTTGATGGTTCGAGAAAATTCATTTCTTTTAGCGATATCGGGTAATACTTCCTTTTCCAGAGCTTCAAACTGCGGTTGATTGCGAAAAAACTTGGTAAGATTGGTCGTTATGAGATCAAGAAAATTCCTGACCTCAACAGGATCATTCTTGAGCTTCTCATAGTAATCCATGATGGATTTGTATTGATACTTGAGCATTATCTCAAATAGACGATTTTCAAGGATAGCTCTATTTATTTCAGAAAAAAAGATACCGGATTTGTCATATATAAAATCTTTAAATGTTTTAAACTCTGCATCTGTTAAAGAAAATTCCATATTTTCCTTCATTTTTTGCAATATTTAAATAACTATCTTTTAAAACATGTTCAGGGTAAATCGAATATTTTGAATGTTAATATTATATAAAAAATCGATTTCTTTAAAAATCGGAAAAAAATTCAATTATAATAAATATAATGAAATTTTTTTGTTTCCCCCTTATTTTGCTTAACTTAGCCACAAAATAAAGTTAAGGATATATTTTCTATATTTGTTTTGTAAATTTTAAAGTAATTATTATTCAAATAAAAAAGCGAATAGTTAATTTTTTAGTTTAACACAGTTGAATTATAAACCAAAATATTAATTTAGCAAAAAATCTAAAATCTTGAACATGTAAAAGATTTAATTTGAATTGATTAATAGCAATTTAAATATATTATAGAGATGGTTCAGTATTTGCTATTTGTTTTACTGATATTACACGATAAAGTTTATTCTTTTCTTTTTTTAATAGAGCAAAACTTGTAAGGAAGCGTTATGGAAGAAAATTGTTTAAAAGATGAAAATTCAAAAGTTTTGATAATTAAAGATATTGGAAAATTATATGGATTCGATAAAAACCTGAACTTTTTTAAAAGAGATAATTGTACAATTATAATCAAAGATGGTAAAATTTTTGATATAATTGAGCTTAAAGATTATGACTCTAGGTTACGTGCTGAAAATTATGAAAAACAACTAAAAGATCATTCTAAAACTTCTGTGGAAGAAATTTCTGTTGTAAATGCAAAAGGACAGGTCGTTTTTCCATCTTTTGTTGATCCTCATACTCATCTCATATATTATGGAGATAGAGCTTCAGAGTTTTTTATGAGAAATCAGCGAATTCCATATATGGAGATAGCAGAAAGAGGAGGCGGGATAGCAAGTTCTGTTAGACAAACTAGAGGCGCTTCGGATGAGCAACTCTTGCTATCACTACTTAAAAGGCTTAAGGCGCTATCTTCTTTTGGTGTGAGTCATGTTGAGATAAAATCTGGCTATGGGCTTACAAAAAAAGATGAGCTACGCCTTTTAAGGATTATCAATAAAGCTAAAGTATACACAAATATGATAATCCAGCCAACATGTATGGCGGCTCACGATTTTCCACCAGAGGCAAAAAATGATCCAAAACTTAAAGAAAAATGGATCAGTGAGATTGAAAAAGAAATATTGCCCTCTGTGAAAGATGAGAATTTAAGCGAATTTTTCGATATTTTTTCAGAAGAAAAAGTTTATAACCTTAAACAAACAGAAAGACTCTGTAAAGCGGCTCTGGATCTTGGATTTAAACTAAAACTGCATGTTGATGAAATAACAAATATTGGAGCATGCCAGCTTGCAGTTAAACTTAAAGCGAGATCTGTTGAGCACCTCTTAAAGATAACAGAAGATGAGATACTCCTGCTTAAAGAGTCGGAGACCATACCAGTTTTACTTCCAGGGACTGCTTTTTACCTCAATGAACCTTATGCTCCTTATGAACTTTTTGAAAAGAATGGTGTCGAAGTGGCTCTTGCCTCAGATTCAAATCCTGGCTCAAATTGCACTGAAAATATGCTTTTGATATACACTATAGCTGCTATAAAACTTCATATGCCACTTGATGTTATTTTAAAGGCAGCAACAGTAACAGCATCAAAGGCTTCAGATTTTATAAAGCCATCCGGTATAATAGATAAAGGAGAATGTGCCAATCTTATTATTGCTGAAATTCCCCACCTGGAGTATCTTTTTTATCATTATGGAGATAATCCAATAAAAGAAGTAATCATAGAAGGTAAAAAGGCTTTTGTAAATATTGATATGTAAATTTTTTAATTTAAATTTATAAATTTATTTTGTTTTGAAAGATCAAAGGTAAAAAAGTTATGTCATTAAGCCTATTATCACAACTTATCAAATCATTTAACGATGGCATTTCATTTGAGTTTATAGATGCAAATAAGGAAGAATTATGCAGTATTATTGGCTCTGTTAAAGCCATGTATTTACCATGTCCAAAGTGGATAAAGTTACCAGTTGATAAGGATTTACTTTGTATCGGAGACCTGCATGGTGATTTTAATTCCCTTTTAAAAATTTTTTCCGCTCTTTTCAAAAATCAGGAAGTAAATAAAAATCTTATCGTTATATTTTTAGGCGATTACGTTGATAGAGGAGAATACTCATTACAAACTTTTCTTGGAGTAGTTTTGTTTAAACATATTTATGGACCCAGCGTTCACATGCTTGCTGGTAACCACGAAATCTATAAATATTTTCAATATTATAACGCAGATTTCTGGGAGGAATATATTGACGAAAATATTCGAAAAAATATTCTGGAATTAATTGAATATCTCCCAATGCTAATATCTTCTGCAAATATAATGATGGTTCACGGAGGGTTACCGATAATTGATAGCATGGATTTTTTAAATAATCTTTTGAGAACTGATAAAACAAATAATCTTTTATATTTTATAGAAAATTATGAAGAGCAAATAAGAATATTTACCTGGGGAGATTATTGCGAAAATCTTAGCGATTATAATAGGTCTATTTTTCAGGGTAGACCAGCTTTTATGAAAAATTATTTTGTTGATGCAATGAAAACCTATGATTCATCGATTCTTGTAAGAGGGCATCAACCTGGAGTAAAAGGGGCTTTGTTTGATAATAGCTTGATAACCTTGCTTACATCTTCAATATATTCATCATTTGGCAATATACCTGGAAAACTTACACTGCTGATAAAAAGAGATAAAGAAAAGAGATATAATTTTGAAAGAAAAATTGTTTATAAATTTGAGGATCACGAATCCCAGTACGAGATACTTGATATAGATTATTTTTAGTTGTGATAGAGATGTTTGAGTTTGATAAACTTATACTAAAAACCAGTTTGACTCGATCTTTTATATAATTTTTTTTAATTTCAGTTAAAAGATTCAGCTATTTTTTTTAAGCATTTGCAAGAATTCATCTTCCGATAAAATTTTAACTCCAAGTTCTTTCGCTTTTTGAAGTTTAGAACCTGGATTTTCACCACAAACAAGGTATGTTAGTCTGGATGAAACTGCTGATAAAACCTTTCCACCCCTTTTTTCAATTTCAGCCTCTGCAAGTTGACGATTTTCGAAAGATTTTAGGGTACCTGTTATACACCAGCTTGTGTTTGAGAATGTATTGGATTCATTTTGAATCCTTTCTGGCATTTCAAGATTGAATCCTAATTTTTCAAATTCATCCATGAGATATTTAAACCTATCACTGGAAAAATGCTTTACAAAAAGTGCGGATGTCTTCTCACCGATACCGCTTATAGTTGAAAAAATAGTATCATCCTTTGTTTTTGAAGCATCAATAAGTTTTTTTGCACTATTAAAACCTGCTTTTATTAGTAATCTTGCAGTTTGTTTACCCAGATCTTTGAAACCTAGAGAATATAGAAGAGTTTCAAAGTCATTTTTCTTTGATTTTTCTATTCCATCTCTTATTAGTGCAATTTTTTTATCTCCATAACCTTCAAAGCTGGATAAAATAGAAGGGTCAAACTTATAGATATCCGGAAAATCTTTTATAATATTTTTTTGAACAAGAAGATCTATGGTTTCTTCTCCAAGATTTTCAATATTCATGCAATCGCGGCTTGCAAAATATTTAAGTTGCTCTGTCAATCTTGCAGGGCAACTGTCATTGTCACAATAGACTATCGGATCTTCAAATCTAACAGGTTTACCACAGGAAGGGCAAACGGATGGAACCTGAATCTCTATACCATTTTCATCCTTTTCTAGAACTTCTTCCACCGCTGGTATGATATCTCCTCTTTTGGAGATAGAAACTTTATCGTTTATTTTTAAATCAAGCATCTTTATGTAATCTATGTTATGAAGAGTTGCTCTTGATACAACAGAACCTGCAAGACTAACAGGTTCAAGTATCGCAACTGGTGTAAGTCTACCACCTCTTCCAACCTGCCAGACAACATCTTTAACTTTTGTCTCCCCTCTTGGAGCTTCAAACTTATAGGCTATAGCCCACCTTGGATGATGGCCCGTATAACCGAGTTTTTCACGAGTTTTAAACTGATTTACCTTAAATACAATTCCATCGATCTGATATGGTAAACTTTTTCGCATGCTGGTAAATTTATTTATCCAGCTTTCAATGGTACTAGAAATTTGTTGAGCTTTATCAAGCCCAATAGAAAATAGATCTATATCTTTATCCAGCTGTTCAAAAACTTCGTCAAATGAATCTTCATTTTTTATTAAATTGCTGGATTTTTCATTAATATCAAACAAAGTTTTCTCTTTAGTATTAACCTTATTTGATGTATCAAAATTATCATCAGGGAAAAAGTAAGTATTATTTGAAACAGGAAAGCCAAGCTTTTTAATTAAAGAAATCATGCTTTTATCATCATTAATTGATTTAATATCAAATTCCAGATTAACTATTTCATCTTTGAAATCTTCGATTATAGCATCATAGGCAAAAAATTTTAATGGTATATCTGCAACTTCTGAACTTTTAATTCTATTAAGTGTTCCAGCAGCAAAATTTCTTGGGTTTGCATACTCTAAAGGGAATTTTTCATTGTATTTATTAAAGCTTTCAATATCTATATACACTTCTCCTCTTACGACTATAGATATATTAGTCTTTAAATTCAAAGGTATCGATTTTATAGTTTTGCAATTTTCAGTGATATCGTTTCCTATGAAACCATCACCTCTTGAAACAGCCCTGGATAAGATGCCGCTTTTATAGTATAAGACAATAGAAACTCCATCAAATTTTTCCTGACAACTAAAAGTTGCATTTCTATCCACTTCAAGGATTTTTAAAGCCCATGATATAACTTCAGCAAGAGAGTATGCTTTATCTAAAGATAATACAGGTATTGTGTGTTTAACTTTTTCAAACTTATTTGAAAGATCACTTCCCACTCTTTTAGTAGGTGAATAAGGTAAAGCAAGTTCAGGGTATTTCTCTTCAAGGCTTTTAAGTTGATTGAATAGATCATCAAATTCAGCATCAGAAATTTCAGGTTTATTTAAGACATAATAAAGATAGTTGTGATGTTCTATTTTTTGTGCAAGTTCTTTCATCTTATTAATTATATCAGATCTATCACTTGTAAAATCACTCTGATCGAAATTTAGCTCTTCAGAATCTTTATGATTCATAAATTATTCCTCAAAATTTCAGTCGATCTTTTCAATATGATATGTAACCTGTTTTTGTTTTTTTTTATCAAATGCTCTTATGGCAAAAGCAACAGGAAGTAATAAAAGTAAAGATAGTGCAAAAGAAAGTATACTTTTGATAAATTCTTCCATATTTTTGAAAAATATATAATAACCTGCGAAGATTCCACATAGAAAAACAACAAGAGGAATACCATAAAGAACTATGCTTGTTGTGTATAAAGATATCGAACCTATCTCTATTTTGACCTTTTGCCCTATTGCATAACCATCTTTATAAGGTATATAGAGTACTTCTCCTCTTTTTTGTGCACAGTTAGTTCTGATTGAACAGGTTTCACACTTATCAACACCATCTACCATGACTCCAAGGCCTTTATCTTTATCGATGCTTACTATAATCCCTGTATCCTGTATCATAAAATCTCCTGTTATATTTTAGTCTCTTGCTAATTTGTGTATGCAATATTAATACAAAAAAGTTGAAAGTCAAAAAGATACTACAGTTGAAAAAGCAACAGCCATAAGTCTAAAGTGGGGAAAAGATTTTTATAAAAAGTCAAAAGTCTATAATCAACAAGCTAATGAAAAGGTACAACAGTTAAAAATCTGGTAAGTTTTATAATATCTAACTGGAAGAAGTAAAGATACTGCTTAAATTAAAATTGTTAGAATTGAATTTTAAATGTATTGAATTTTAAATATATTGATATATATAGATATGTGGTAAAAATGATATTTTATATTTTCCAGGAAATGAGGGTATAATATTACTCTTCTCTAAGTTTATACTACAATTGAAAGTTCGGGAAAAAGATTTTTATTAATATAGCCAAAAGCTAAAAAGTTTATGAAAAATTAATATAGAATTTAATTTAGCAAAAAAATCAAATATTTTACTTAACCTTGTTAATATGGTTTAAACACAAAAAAAATAGAAATAAATATTCAGGTAAATAAAGGATATTTTATATGGATTATGATAGATATTTTAATCCCAAAAGCATTGGAATCACGGGTTCAACTGGCTTTTTAGGTGCTAACATGATTTTAAGTCTTCTTCAAACAAAAAGCAATAAGATCAACTCTAAATCTTTTTTAAGTAATATTTTTTCACAAGAAAATAGATTAAACTTGACTGAAATTAGAGCATTTTATTCAAGTACAAGGTGGAACCCCTTACTTTTTGATGTTGATGATCCATCTGTAAGCTTTCAACATCTTAACATTCTGGACTATGAGCAATATCTTGAAAAAACAAAAGGTTTAGATTGCATTGTTCACTTTGCAGGAATGGTCTCTTTTTCAAAAAAAGATAAACTTAAACTATGGGAAATTAATGTTGAAGGCAGTAAAAATCTTCTTAAGGCAGCAATAGAAAATAAAGTTAGAAGATTTATCCTGGTATCTTCAATAGCGATTCTTACAGTTGATGAAAATAGTTCTGACAAGAATGCAAAAAATCCTCGTGCTCGTGATAGAAAAGTTATATTAGATGAAAAAAACATTACAGAGGATAAAGAAAAGTATTTAGATTATGATCTGCAATATGCAAAGAGTAATTTTTCTTTTTTGAAAAAGATAAAATACCCTTATAATGAAACCAAGTTAGCAGCTTTTCTTATATGTAAACAAATTGCAAAACATTCAGATATAGATTTTCTGACTATTTTGCCGGGAACTGTTTTAGGTGCTGGAGATAATCATTTTTCGATCACAAAATTTGTGGATAATATTTACAATAACAAGCTTTTTTTTTCTCTTTCTGGTAATACTTCTTATGTACATGCTCAGGATCTTACTAAAGGCGTTTTACTTGCCATGATAAAGGGAAAAAACCTTGAGGATTATATCATATCTGGAAATGAGAGAGATAATATTACTTACAAAGATTTTATGGTAAGAATTGCTAATTACATCAAAAAAACTTATAAAAAAAAGATTTTTTCATCATTTATATCCATTCCAGGTATTTTTGCCAGATCAGTTTCCTATATTATAGAAAAAATTGCTCCAGGTACGTCGATTCCATATGGAATGATACTTTCTGCGATTCATAAAGAATATTTTTCTATCGAAAAAGCAAAAACCGAACTTGGATATGATCCAGAATACTCAATAGAAGATGGGATACGCGATTTGGTTGATTTTTATATAAATTTTAAGATTGGTGAACATAGAAGAAACTACAAATATTTCAAGATTATTAAAAAAGTTGTTGCTGATCCCTGGGTTAAGTCCCACGGACAGATTATCGTTTCAGGGAAAGAAAATATAGTTGAAAGTCCACGAAAAGTCTATATTGTGAATCACCCAACAACTTTTGATATGTTTACTCTCATACATATATGCAAAAATTGCTTTTATGTCCCTGTCGATAAAGAAGCCTTTGATGTGCCAATAGCAGGTTATTTTATGCGAAAAGCTGGATTTATACCTGTCATTAATGAAGAGAAAAAAAATTACAGGGGCAAAAAAAAAGAAATTAAAGAAACAGATAATAAAGATTACGAATCTGTTAAAATTGAAAAAACAAAAAATCGTACTATAATTGAAAAAATTTTAGAATATGCAAGATTGGGATACCCTTGTTTGAATTCTATTCGAGGTGGCGATGTTACTCTTGGTAAACCTGAAAGGTTGAGAACAGGAGGAGTCGTTATGGCGGATCTTGCAAAAGCAGATATAATACCAATTCATATATATATTGAAAAAGGGAAGATAATCCAGAAAAAGATTCTTACTGGGAAACTGCAATTTGCTCCTTTTACTATTTACAAAAATGCATATGTGATACTATCTTTTCTCCCTCCAATAAAGTGGAAAGATTATCATAAAGAATCTATGACTAAAGAAGATTATCAGAATTTGATAAATAAAGTTGATGAAGCATTCAATAACTATTCAAAAGAACTGAATGAAAAGATACATATTGATGAACAAGGTTATTATAAAGGTCTGAAGAGAAATAAAGGTTGTGATATTTCTATTGAATTTTGATCCCTTTAGCTAATTTACATGCATAATGTTTTATATTTATAGTTTTATTGAAAGAATTGATAATTAATTTTTTTCGCATGTTATATAACAGTAGAAAGTCTAAAGTCTGGGGAAATGAAATATAGATCAAAATATGCTTTTACATTTCCTGAGTTAGAGCATTAAATTATTAAATTATTTTTCGGGAGAAACAAATGCAAAAGGTACTGATTACTGGAGCAAATGGATTTATTGGTTCAAATTTAGTAAAATATTTTTATCAAAATGGATTTAACATTTATGGAGTTGTTAGAAAACAATCAAATCTAAAATTTCTCAAAGATTTAAAGATAAATCTGATATTTTGTGATTTAAAAGAGATTGACGAAAGTCTTTTTGGTGATGATTACGATT
>Ga0208695_1002634_pt1 | contig 12814 bp, 16 predicted proteins | sample AD_UKC111_MetaG_FD_184449 | JGI IMG/M metagenome (GOLD analysis project Ga0208695, IMG submission 184449) | Active sludge microbial communities of municipal wastewater-treating anaerobic digesters from Hong Kong - AD_UKC111_MetaG (SPAdes)... | ecosystem: Engineered > Bioreactor > Anaerobic >... | reverse complement strand
ACCGTATCGCAATTTAAAAACCCCATCACCGTCGACTACCTCACCCTCTCTCAATTAACAGTTGACCATGAAGTAATCGAGGGACAAGTGTACAAGTATGTCGATGCGACATTTCTACCCGCTTCAATCGATCACATTCTACTCACAGGATCGGGAACACAGACGTATAATAATATTGGGCAGGCGTATGTAACGGCGCTGGGGAGATACTTCCCATGTCAATATGATTTGGCGACGAATAATATTATCGGCGACTATTTAATTTGGTCGGGGAAAATATCTGAAACAGGTGGACTTGCACCAACAATAGACTTAACTATTTGTAATAATTTACCTGAAAATCCAACATTTAATTATTTTGATACTGGCAAATATGAATTTCAAACATCTGCAAACTATTTTGATGTAAATAAAATAGTTGTATCTCTTTTCTGCGCTGGTGAATCCGATTATTTTCAATCAACGCCTTACGCCGCTCTTGTAACTTATAATTCAGCAAATAAAGTATCTATTAATAGTGGAATTGCAGGGAGTGCTTATGCAGATGATTTACTCAATAATACATACATAGAAATAAGACAACGATTTTAAAAAAAATAAACTATGAAAATACACTTATTAGATCCCGAAGATGAAAGCGGAATTTTAATTCTGTCAATGCCTGAGATTGATATGTACGTGGAATTTGATAGCAGCGGAAATGCTTCAATATCTACAAAAACAGACGAAGAGTTATTGGCCTGTAAACAGACAATTTTTGAAAGTGAAATTTATTCTCGTATTGATTTTGCTTTAGGAACAGCCCCCGAAACAACAGTAGAAGAAAAAATATTCAAAGGTCAGTTATTAATCATGAAGGCAATGGTAGCCGATAAGAATTACGATAACGAGTTATAGTCAATCCAACAGCCCCGTAAGGCTGTTCATTCAAATCAATGAAACAACTCAAACCATTTGAAATGATACTCATCCTTGCCGCATTCATTACGGTGTGTTTGGTTATTCAGATGGTGGCTTAAATAAAAACAACATGGAAAAAAACAGAATACATTCTACCGACTTTCTTTTCATCGCTCTCATCTTATGCTGCCTTGCTATCGCTATGTTTATGGGATGTAGTAATTTGAAGGCGCAGACACGCGATTCAGTTGGTAAAGTAAAGCATGACACTACGTATAAAGTAGAACATGACTCGATCTTTAAAGTTCCCGTCATTACGCAGTCTTCGGTTATCGCTGCTCATTACGACAATCAGATTTCGGGATGGTTCTTAACTGCTTCAGGACAAGATGCAATGATTAAGTGGCACTTGTCAAACGGTGACAACAGAATTTATCTGTACGGAATTGGAGGCTATTTAAAGGATAAAACAAAATGGGCATTGATTGCTCGGTTCAACGATAGTTGTTCGGCGCATGGAATTAAAACGGGTCCGGCATGGAGTGATCCATCGCAAGTAACAACCGATGTCGATAAGTTCAACAAAGCACAAACAAAACAATCGGCAAAATTTGATTTAGTCATTGCCGAACTTGAACCATACAATAACATACTTTCATATCAACTATTTTGGCAGTATTCACGGCAAGTAAAAAAATACTGCGATGCAAACGGCTTAGAGTCTATTGTTTATGTCGGATGGCACACACAGCAAAGTACTGATTCAATGGTGGTACTTTATCACATGGTCAATCTTCATTGCTACATTCAGCCTGACAAGATGGGTACAAGTTATGAGTATAGCTACACACGCGTACGAATGGAAATGTTTGCAGCGGCTTGTGTGACCATGAAAGTGTCTTCATTTCCTGTTACGATTATTTTCTCTGATGAAAATGCTTTTGCCTACAACTACTACGTAAGCAATAAGGGAGATTTCAAAGCCCCTTATACGGCTTATGTAACAGCATTCAATTCACTTGCCACAACGGCAGTAAAGTCAAAGTTAAAGGTTGTCGGCTATACTACATTCACCTCATCCTATTCACTCAAGATCAAGCCTGCAATGGGGTTGAATGTTTCAACGATGCGAATGGCGCAATCAGAAAAGCTGACAAAGAAATTATTATATGTCAATCCTGATAACATGAAAGCAAAGACTATCGAGGTGGACATGAACTTATACAATCAGACTAAGCAAGATTAACACGCCATAACCAATTAACCGCCTGACCCCACTAACGGCTAATACTTTATGACACCATACAACAAAACAGACAAGCCACCAATAATGTTGTCGCCACAATTTCAGAGCGCACTACTGATATTCATTGCAGGGCTTGGTATTACGCTAATGTTTAAAATGTGGGACTTCACCTCTCGGTTGAACGATACAATAAACAATCATGAGTTTCGCATTCACTCAATGGAGGACAGGCAGAAAAACACAGAGAACCGTATCGACATTTTATCGGGATATACATTTAGACAAGGGAGGCAGCAATGAAAGAAACATTCTTGAAAGATAACATCCGGTCGCTACTCGCTTTGATGTGGACAATCATTGCAGGGGTTATACTTGTGTTACTAATTAACCGGTTGCCGATTGAGAGTGACATCACAAAGTCAATAGTACAGGGGTTATTCGGAATCATCATGTTCAAGTTCGGTTATTACTATTCAGCATCTAAAGACAAAGTACCAATCAAATCAGATAATTCAAACCAATAAACAAAACAATCATGAAAAAAATCATTGCATTTATGCTGCTATTCGCAGCCGTATTCTTATCAGTAAACATTGCATTCGCACAAGATACGCTTGGAGGTGGAACATCGGGCGGTTCGGCTGATCCGTTTGCACTCATCTTCATGTCCGTTGCTACGCTATCGGCAGTTGTATTACCAATCACAGGGTGGGTAACTACTCATATTGTAAAAGGTGGTGCACAAGTTACATCGTGGGTAGTCGCTTTGGCTCTTGCCTCACTCGGTCACTTCTTACAGCTTGGAGCATTCGCCGACTATAATTGGTATTGGACTATCGGCTACGGAATCATTGCGGCGTTGACGGCTAACGGAATGGCTGACACTTCGCTGATTAAAGGAATACTTACAGCGATTGCAGCAAAGGCTAAAGTGTAAGACCATGGCAGCGCACAAAGTATATTGCTATAAGCAAGGAAACTGCTATCGCTACTCAATACGATCATGCAACAACCGATTGAACTCACTCGGTAACGGTCGGTTCGTTACTCGTGGCGGTCGCAATAAAGCAGTCAATAAATTATTGATTGCAAACAAAGACTGGATCAGATTGTCAGAAGTTCCACCGAAAGAAAAAATTTCGGCAGGGAAAAATTAATGATACCCTCCCCTCCCTTGGCGTTTTGTTCCATGATGTCAGGGAGCGTGGAGGTTACTAAATTGGAACAAGATGAAAAACATTCTACTCATTGCCGTACTTGTAACAATCATTTCCGGTTGTTGCCCGAAGTTGACAAGTCAGGTAACGACAACTGCCGACACGGTTCGGACTACTAAGACAGACACGGTTACGATCGTACTAACCGATACGGTCACACTTGCCCCTGTACTCATTCACGATACCATTAATATGAGTTCGTTTTGCGATTCATTGAAGGCGGGATTGAGTCCTGTTATTCGCTTACACGCAAGGCAGGGAAGCGTTACGATCAAATCTGACAGCATAGGACATTCGGTAGTTGAGTGCCTGACTGATAGCCTGACTGCCATTATCGAGCATCAACAGACAACGATCACTAACCTAAACGAAGAGTTGATCCGCAAAACGATTAACAAAGAAACGGTAGTAGAATTGCCTATTTGGAAGAATCTCTGGTTTTGGCTCTTCATCGGAATGATCGTACTCACCTCTTATTTTGCGTTTAGGAAATGAACGACTATTTATCCGAACATTTCTCGTTACCGGAGTTCGTTGTTTCACAGACAGCGATCAGAAAGGGTATCGACAATACGCCGCCATCACAGGCAATCATTAACTTGCAACAACTTTGCATCCATGTTTTAGAGCCGATCAGAAAAGAACTCGGAGTAGTGAATGTGTCATCCGGCTACCGGTGCCCGAAGCTGAATAAGGCTATTGGAGGAGCGGCAACGTCACAGCATACCGAAGGCAAGGCGGCAGACATTACAGTAAGCGGCAAGTCGGTTGCTGAAGTATTCGAGTATGTCCGAAAGTCCGGTATTGACTTCGATCAAATGATCAACGAGTTCGATGGCGCTTGGCTTCACATCAGCTTTAACCTAGGTAATAACCGCCGTGAATGTTTATTGGCAAAAAAAATAGACGGGAAGACCGTTTATGTAAAAGCATAATTAACCGGGCAAGTTCAAGTCTCTCACAGCAACGAATCCGGCAAAAGCCTCACAAAGTTGGGGCTTTTTTTATTATTTCTTCAATAAATATATTCGCCTTCACAATTCTACACACCTTCAGGTACGTGTCAAGGGTAGGTGAGAATCTGCCGTTGAACATTCTGCTGATCGTATTTCGGCTCATACCGGTTGCAGTTGCTATCTGATCTTGGGTGATGTCGTTGGATTCAGCGATCTCTCGTAATTGCTTACAGAGGATAATACGGGCGTTTATGATTACTTGATCTTTCATAATTCACGAATTTTATAGTTATATTTCCGAAGCGAAATCAATTCGCCTTCGGTGGGCGCAAACGAGATCCATTCATCTCGCCACTTGGAATAATATTGATGAGTCATTTTTAGCAATAAAAAAGGGGCGATTAAGCCCCCCTTGTGAAAATTATATTATTTCATCTTCGAAAACAACTTCTTCTGTCTCGTTGCAAACGACTTGAACGCTTCCACTCTTGTAATCTTCGAAGTATGATTCATTAGTTCCATTATAACGAGTGATGTAACTAACCGCATCTTCAAGTGAGTAAGCGAAGCCCTTGTTGTTTGAACTTGATTCATCATTGAAAACAACATCGAATGTTTGCCCGTCAACATCTTCTACGATTGTTATTTCAGAAGTCGAGAATTTTTCTTTGCAAAATAATTCTGCTGCCTGAAGATTTTCCGCTGTGAAAGCGTACATAATGTTACTGATTGTTGCTGTTGAGTAGATTGCCGTGTAATTTTTCATTTTGTTTTCGCCGCTGTTGTCCGTTGCCGCCGGGTTAGTTGTTTAAATTTGATACGCAAATATACTATAAATGTTACATACCACGCAAGTATTTCTTAAACTTTAACTAAAATATGCGATTTTAGGCTAAAAATAGGGGGGGGGCAAATAGGGGCAGAAATTACAACTATTCCACTTCTCCACCTCGCTATCGATCTTCTTATTGGTGATCCGGTAGTAGATGCCGCAGGATCGGACGGTGATGCCCATTAATTCAGCGGTGGTCTCAATGCTGATTCCAAGTTCAGCGCATCTGACCGCAAAGGAATGCCTGGCAACGTGGGTAGTGAGTGTATCTAATAAAAATCATGTAATTACAATGTCGTTACATTTTATTTGGCTAATTTTCAGAATATTATGCTATTTTGGTAAAAATATCGAAACAAAAACTTGCTTCGTGTAGTAACAATGTATATCATTGCATCATGAAAACAAAGCAAATAATTATCAGACTATCAGAGGAAGAAAAGGAAAGAGCTGTAAAGTACGCTAAGAAAAAAGAGCTTTCAATCAGCCAACTCATTCGCAATTATCTAAAAAAACTTAACTCATTAAACTAATGGAAGAAGAAGACTACTTAGATTACTTCGAGCGCGAAGAAGACATCGCAGACAACACAGCAGACGAACGCTTCGAGCGTGACCGGGAGGACAAGTTTACAGAAAACGAAAGTAAACAGTTTCAGGATCATGATAGAAAATGACTACCCTCACCTCATTCGTGAATCCTATTACCTGAATGAACAAGCTCAAGAAAAGTTAAACGAAAATAATCACACAATGAAAACACACCTCGAAGAAAAACTAAAAGCCTTGCGCGGCAACTTGCAATTAATGGAGTCTTTATATGTTGATCCTGAAACACCTCACTCGTTAATGGCAGACTTATTTGGCCACATGGTTAAGAGGGTAGAAGAAATCAAGGTCACGCAAAAACTAATTGATAAAGCGGATATTAAAATCATACCAGTGAACAACATCTTTCACGAGGCCATTCAGTTTGACATCGAAGGCCGTTACCCTAATTCGACGAACGCATGAAAAAAGAAACCACAATTTACCTATGGGTAATTAATGAAGGATGGAAGCCTTTCTGTTTAGAAGAAAGCAAAGATGAATTATTGAAAAGGAATATTTTTATTTCTGACTCTGCGACAATCGAACACTCAGCGACAATCGGAGACTCAGCGACAATCGGAGACTCAGCGAGAATCGGACACTCTGCGACAATCGGAGACTCAGCGACAATCGGAGACTCAGCGAGAATCGGACACTCTGCGACAATCGGAGACTATGCGAGAATCGGAGACTATGCGACAATCGGAGACTCAGCGACAATCGGAGACTCAGCGAGAATCGGACACTCAGCGAGAATCGGACACGATGCGAGAATCGGAGACTCAGCGAGAATCGGAGACTATGCGACAATCGGACACTCAGCGACAATCGGACACTCAGCGAGAATCGGACACGATGCGAGAATCGGAGACTCAGCGAGAATCGGAGACTATGCGACAATCGGACACTCAGCGACAATCGGACACTCTGCGACAATCGGAGACTATGCGAGAATCGGAGACTCAGCGACAATCGGAGACTCAGCGAGAATCGGAGACAAAGAAATAATAAATAAGACAATTTTTATAACAGGGTCGAGAAATACCATTTCATGGTGGGGAAAAAACATAATCAATATTGGGTGTGAGAAACGAACGATTGAAGAATGGAAAAAGGTTTATAAATATATTGGTGAAGATGAAAATTATTCGGAATCTGAAATTGAAGAATACTACGAATACATTTTAATGATTGAAAAAATGCAATCGAAAACAGTAATAGAAAAAGTGAAACCATGAAACCACGCTTCGACATTTACGACGTTATCAGTGCACTCACAGCAATCATCATCATCACTTTAATCGCACTACTATGAACACTCACATTCTAAAACGCGGCAGATTCCTCTACTTAGTCGAGGAGATAAATTCAGAGTTCCTAAAGCTAACGCCACTCACTCACGGTGAACCGTTCTATCGGAGCATAGAAGATTATTACAGGACGGTGAACAGATTTAACACACAGACAAAATGAAAACAGAAACTATAACAGACGGTCACATTCATAAGACACCTGAATTAAAACACCTTGCTTCGGCCATGATGAGCGAGTTTGACAAAGCAGTGGAGGCGGCTGACACAGACACGTCAGTCGGTAAATATCTACTACAAATGGAAATAGAGCGGCAAGTTGGTCAGATCATGAATTTGGCAAAGCAAGTAATGATGAACCCTTCGCAAGTATATGAGTCGCTTATGGCTATTGCAGATGAGATTGCAGAAAATTCTAAACACGTTTAAATAAAAAAAGCCCGTACATCACTACGGACTCTTAAATCAGAAAAATGGAAACAATCATTCAACACAACAACCGCAACTATCTACTCGATACAAAGAAAGATCAGATCACTTTCTTAGATAGCAGATTTTATCGTACCGAAAGCGGACAGTTCATTCCATCAGTAACAACCATTCTTGAAGCATATCCTAAAGGTGCAGCGTACTTTCAATGGCTAAAATCAGTAGGAGAAGATTCGGATGAAATCAGAGATGAGGCAGGTCGGAGGGGTTCACGGGTTCACGCGCTAACAGAGCGGTATGATGCAGGGGAAGAAATCAAACTTTTCGATGAGTTTGGAAACATCAATATGAAGTTAAACGAGTGGGCAATGTTTGAGCGATATGTCGAGTTTAGAAATCGTTATCCGTTTGAGATTTCAATGTTAGAGCAAACAATAATTTCAGAGCAGTATCGTATTGCCGGAACACTTGACCGTGTGATTGTTTTACCGAGTGGAGAAAAAATGTTGTTCGACATCAAGACATCCAACGCTATCTACCCTTCTTATTGGCTTCAACTTGCTGCTTATAAAGAGATGCTTCGATCAATAGGAATAGAAGTTGATTCAGTTGCTATCCTTTGGCTTAACGCAAAGACACGTACCGAAGGCAAGAACGGAGCGGTGCAGGGCACGGGGTGGCAACTTGTAAGCAAGACAGACACCAGTAAAGAATGGAAGCTATTCCAAGCCACTCAATCGCTTTGGTTAGCCGAGAATGAAGACATTAAACCAAGAATGAATTCTTACAAATTATCATATCAATTACAAACAATTTAAAACAACAAACAAAATGGCAGAAGTAATCAACTCTCATGCGGCCTTCTATTCAATCACAGAAGGGAAATTTTGCAGAACCTTCAAATCTGCGACTAACAAATCAGTTGAACGAATAAACAAGAATGGTAAAGTTGTTCACGAAGAATTTTGTGATGCACTTTCAGGACGAATCACAGACATTAAAATCAAAGACCATCCTGAGTTCGGAAAGTTTTGGATGATCACTTTAAGCGACGGAGCTTGGACAGGAGTTGTTCAGATGAAATACTCATCGGGTTATGCCTCCGCATTTTTGAAGTTACTTCCAAATGTGGATTTGAAATCAGACGTAGTGATCGCTCCAAAGATGACCATTGAGGGCGATAAAAAGAAAGCCTCGCTATTTATCATGCAGCATGGTTCGCCGCTGAAACATTTCTACACGAAGGATAATCCGAACGGACTTCCGCAGATGAAAAAAATCAAAGTAAAAGGAAAAGAAACGTGGGATGATACCGAGATGATGGAGTTCTTGGAAAAGATGGTATTCACTGAAATTGCGCCAAAGTTAAATGCTGCTGGACAGTTAAGCGGATCAGAGTCGAATGACATTGACGATCTTGACTTTCAATAATATTCGTGTGTGTTGAGTGCGACCGTCCGGTCTTGTGTGTACCGGGCGGTTATTTTTTTAATTAAATAGTAAAAAAAAACTATGGCGCAGTTAAGACAGTATCAGATAGACATACGAGATAAAGCGGTTGACTTACTCAATCAATACAAGATCGCATATCTCTCTATGGAAGTAAGAACCGGAAAGACATTAACGGCTCTTTCGGCGGCAGATCAATACGGGGCAAAGAATGTTTTGTGTCTGACAAAAAAGAAAGCAATCACAAGTATTGAGAATGATCATAGCGAAGGGGGCTTTGACTTTCAATTAACCGTTACCAATTATGAGCAAGTTGGAAACCTACTACCGATATATGACCTTGTTATATTGGATGAGGCGCATTCACTTGGGCAGTTTCCAATCCCTGCAAAAAAAATAAAACAGATCAAAGCCATTTGTAAAGACATTCCGATTATTTACTTATCAGGTACTCCAACGCCTGAGTCGTATTCTCAACTCTTTCATCAGTTCTACGTCTCATCATTCAGTCCGTTCGATCACGCTTCGTTTTATAAGTGGGCGAATGATTTTGTAACTGTAAAAAAGAAATTCTTTTTCAACCGTCAAATCAACGACTACTCTTTTGCCGACGAACAGAAAGTAAAAGAGGTGGCATCACACTTGTTTCTTTCCTATACTCAAAAAGAAGCCGGATTTGAAATGATGGTAGAAGAGGAGGTGATTCCGGTAGTCATGAAAGAAAGCACCTACAAACTTGCCGAACGTATCCGTATCGACCGTGTGTTTTCGAAAAACGGTCATGACATCGTTGCCGATACAGAGGTAAAACTTCGCAGTAAATTACATCAGATATTCTCAGGATCTGTCATTGATGAATCGGGAAGGGCTATTTGTTTTGACAAGTCGAAAGCTGAATACATCAAGAAACATTTTGCAGGTCGTAAAATAGCTATCTTCTATAAGTACAAAGGCGAACAAGCAATCATTGAGTCTGTATTCTCAAACCTCACTACTTCCCCCGAAGAGTTCAACGCAAGTAATGATCTGATCTTTTACTCACAAGTTCAATCAGGTCGTGAAGGGGTTAACCTATCTACCGCAGATTGTCTTATCATGTTCAACATCGACTATTCGGCAGTAAGCTATTTTCAGGCACGGGCAAGACTTCAAACAAAGGACCGTACCGAGGCGGCAAAAGTTTATTGGCTCTTTTCGGTAGGGGGTATCGAAGATAAAATTTATAAGGCCGTATCAAACAAGAAGGACTACACACTAAGTTATTTCAGAAATGATTTTGGAAAAGGACATACAAGCAAAAATAAAAAAGCAGCTTGAAAGATCAGGATGGTTGGTGATCAAGCTCATTCAAACATCCTTAAACGGAATACCTGACTTATTATGTATCAGAGACGGGGAGTCCGTATTCATCGAAGTAAAACGCCCGGGCGGTAAAGTATCTCCATTACAGACCTATCGCATCGAACAATTAAAGAGTAAACACATTCAAGTACTCATTGCTCAAAGCACCAAAGACACAGACCATCTATGCCAAATATCTTCTCTAAAGCAGCAGAAAAATATACAGCCCATAACATCTCAGTTATCCCTACCGATAACTCCAAACGGTCCATCATCCCGTGGAAAGAATATCAAAGCCGGATCATGACAAAACAGGAGATAGACCGGTCGTTTAGTTTTAATACCGTCTCAGGTATTGCGGTCATCTGCGGAAAGGTTAGCGGAGGATTGGAGGTCATCGACATTGATACCAAGAATGACATCGGCGGATCGCTTTATCAGAACATTGTCGATAACATTCCGGATGAGATCATGAATAAACTAAAGGTGGTACAAACAAGGTCCGGTGGGTATCACATGTACTACCGTTGCAGTAAGATCGAAGGCAATCAGAAATTTGCCATGAGAAAAGCGACCGAAGTTGAGTTAAAACATACGCCGCATTTATCACAAGTGGTTTTGATAGAGTCGCGTGGTGAAGGTGGGTATGTGATCGCGCCGCCGAGTGAGGGGTATAAACTCATCAGCGAGAATAAAAAAATCTGCTTACTTGAAGAGTCAGAGAGAGAGATATTGCTTGAGATTCTCAGATCTTTTAATGAAGTAATTGAACCTACTTCATATGTACCTAAACAGCGTACCGGATTCAATAAAAAACCTTGGGACGACTTCAACGAAAGATGCGATATTGTCGCCTTGCTTACAGGTCACGGATGGATATTTGTTTCTGAAAATTCGGAACGTATCTATTTCAAACGCCCCGGAACAACCGACAGCAAAACATCGGGGGACTTTCACAAAGAGAAACGCCTGTTCAAAGTATTCACTACATCCTCGCAGTTCGAAGTAGGAAAAGGGTATTCGCCGTTCGGAGTCTATACCTTACTTGAACACGGTAACGATCCTTCGAAGGCAGCAAAGGCATTGATTGAACAGGGGTACGGCGAAAAGTCGCACCCCATGCCTGAGAAAATAAAACGTCCCATCAAACGGATGAGGGATGAAGGGTATTCGGATGAGCAGATACAGGAAAAGTTGATCCGTGACCACAACGTAAGTCCAGGAGATGCTTTGAATGTGATAAAGGACTATGACAACCAGTCCGGTGAAACAGTGTCAACTTTTTGGCATGTGGATGAAAAGGGAAAGATCACTATCAGCCGGAATAAGTTAGACAAATTCCTACGTGAAGGGGGGTTTAGCTTATTCTTTTACGATCAAAGTAGTGGCATCTATCGTATTGTTAAGAATACAAACGGACTATTGGAGGAGGTATCTATCGAGCGGATAAAGAAATTCATCAAAGCCTATATTTATTCATTAGAACCCATCGAACCGTTCGATCATGGAACGACCGCTTCGCAGTTAATGGAGGTCATCTTAAAGGGGTCGGATGCTTATTTTTCAAAATCTTTCCTTGAATTTTTGGATGAGAAACGGTACTTGTTTTTTAAAGACACAAAAGATTCGGCATACTTCTTTTACAAAAACGGAGTGGTATCGGTAGGGGCGGATGGCATTGCGCTCAAGGGGTACGGTGACATTGACCGGGTAATTTGGAAAAGTCAGGTGATCGACTTTGATATTACCATAGATCCCACGTTCGATGCCTCACATTGCGAGTTTAGCAGGTTCTTATACTTGGTTTCGGGCAAAGACGACGAAAAATATCAATATGCAGAAACCCTCATCGGGTACATCCTGCACAAATATAAACACGCCTCTCGTCCGTGGGCTGTAATACTTGCAGAGGAGACCGAGGATGAGGCCAAAGGCGGTGGGACGGGAAAAGGCATATTCGTGAAGGCGATCTCTTACATGGCAAAGACAGAGCGTGTGGATGGGAAGAATTTTAAGATCGACAAGAATTTCGCTTTCCAACGAGTAGGACTTGATACCCGTGTAGTGGCGATTGAAGATGTTCGTAAGAACGTGGACTTTGAGGGGTTCTACTCGATCATTACCGAAGGGGTGACGGTGGAGAAAAAGAATAAGGACGAACTGTTTATCGCCTATTCCGATTCGCCTAAGATCATCTTTACCACCAACTACACAATCTACTCAGTAGGGCAGCATAGTAAGCGGAGGCAGCGGGTATTTGAGTTCGCGCCGTACTTCAATGCTACCTATACACCGGTGGATGAGTTCGGACATCAGCTATTCGAAGACTGGGATCAGGATGAATGGAATCGGTTCTACAACTTCATGTTTCATTGTGAAAGAAAATATTTAGCTGAAGGTCTTAAAATAGTTGAATCCGGTGAAAAAATGAAGCGCAAACATATCCGGTTGTCATTTGGCGAGGAGTTCTTGGAATACTTTGATCAGATCATAAGTGAGCCGGAACGGTTCGTTCTTTTCTCAGAAAGCTACAACGCTTTTTTA
>Ga0208695_1002629_pt1 | contig 12831 bp, 12 predicted proteins | sample AD_UKC111_MetaG_FD_184449 | JGI IMG/M metagenome (GOLD analysis project Ga0208695, IMG submission 184449) | Active sludge microbial communities of municipal wastewater-treating anaerobic digesters from Hong Kong - AD_UKC111_MetaG (SPAdes)... | ecosystem: Engineered > Bioreactor > Anaerobic >... | reverse complement strand
GAAGTGTCGCAAGAAACCATCGATGCGATGGATAACAAAACACTCGTTGCACTATTTGGCTTGCAAAAGTGTGATGATGGATACTGGCGCATACTTAGCGATAGCTAAAGCTACTGATAAAACTAAGCTACAAGGGCATATCAGCATCTTGCATGTGCCTCTTGTAGAAGGTAGCTTGAAAGGAATGATCTGATACCTAATGAATTTTCTATGTTAAGCCACTTTCACACCTCTCTATTCATTCTTTATCATTTGCTATCTATCAATGAGTAGTGAAGCTAATAGCTGGATAACTTTAATAACTTGTTCGCTTTTAGTTTCTCTGCATCAAATTGAATAGAGCCAATGGCCTTTGTTGCTGGATGTTCCATAATACTCTTAGAGAGATTTACTTTCTTATATTTAAATGGGCCATATGTGCTGCCATCGATATTCTCTGTAACGTTCATGGTAGAGGAATCAATTTTAGAAAAACGTAACCATCCAGTCCATGCCGTGCCACGAGCTGAGTAGGAGAATTGGAAAACAGTATTGCTTGATTCCGTAACGGAAATGTCGAAGTACCACGTGTACGAGATGTACTTTAGGTCTTGAATGTAATGATACTCTGGATTCTGGTATTGGTTGGTAATCTCCTCATCAAAGTAGTAGTTGTCACAATCCACCGTACTAGTCTTGATAGTGCTGGACCACATTCCTGACAGCCAAGAAGGATAAATAACCGCCTGCTCGTGATCTGATTCGGTCTGATTTTTACCGTCACTAACAATACAGTAGATAGAATGACTTCCTTCACATGGCATGCTCAGCGTTACCAAATTAGTGGTTGCATTGACTACCTTGTTATTATCGATATACCAAGAATAGGTGATTGGATTCTCATCATATGCTCTGATGATGTAAGAAAACGTATCGGAGAGGACTCCTGCATGTCTGGCTTTGCCCCAGTCGGCAAAAGAAAGAGAAGTAATTTCTGGGGGCGTAGTATCAGCTGGGGGCGTAGTATCAGCTGGGGGCGTAGTATCAGATATAACATTATTTGAATCACATCCAAATAGGATGCATAAAAAAATGGAAAAAAGAAAACAGATAAATAATTTGCTATCATGCCTCACATTCAGCCTCCTTGCAAAATCATCCAGTAATCTATTTTTTGCTAGTAAATAAATATTTTATCACAATTTGACATAGCTAGGTAGATTTTTGAATTTTGAACTTAGTAACATTTTTGCAAAGCAGACAATAAGAACATAACATAAAAAGATGTTAGAGCTTCATACTTTAGCCACTTTCGACAAAATTCTATCATAATCCTAGATATTCCATAGGGTTGTAGCCTTGAAAGGCATCAAAATTCAAAGCTTGCGTAGTTCCTTTTTGCGTTTCTTCTAGACTATGGCGCAGGGCATCAATTAAATGGTTATGCTCATCAATAGGAATTGGTAATACGTCTCCAGTCTGTTCATCAACTTTGTATGAATACATTTCAAACTCTTCTCGAGTATGCTTGCAACGAGGATGGATCACTATTTTTAGGAACGAAAGCAGGTTTTCAACGCCTTCTTTTACCGAATTTGGCGCTCTTTTGGCTGGAACTATGTTATAGCCTTGGTCATTCAAATAAATGATCGTATCAGGCCTTGAGCTGTCGGCTCTTACAGGCCAATCGAGATAGGCTTCTGGCAATATACTGTCCAATAATGCAAACGGTAAGATGATTTTAATGTCACCCTGTAAGGAGTTTTTAACATATGACGGTATGATCTGCCCCCCAAAAAGGTAACACATCAGGGGCCACTGCACCCCTTTCTGGTGACACTACTGGAGGGGTCATGAACAAAGATCCGAAAAGGAATCTTCCCGCTTACATCAAGATCAACGCAATCATGGATTACACTGAAGGGAAGATGGCAAAACGAGCAATAGCAGAGAAGTATGGTGTATCGCACGTCTCCATCATCAACTGGGTGAAGGAGAAAGACAATCTGTTGCAGGAATGCAGGGAAAGTGCCAGACTGTTGGAAGGATTTGGATTGCCTTTGGGCAACCAACCCTTGGAACCTCTACTGGAGGCGCCCATGCAAACGGAGAAGGATCGGGCAGCCTTGTTGGCTGAGAACAGGAAGCTCCGCAAGGAGAATGAATACCTCGTACACCGCATAGCCTACATGGAGTCCCTGGCCAAGCTGATGGGCTTCAATCTGGGCAACACAAGAAAAAAAACGCTTCGAAGCCATCGACCTCGTCATCGAGTCCCAAGGGAAGGGGAACGTGATGCTGTTGTGCGCCATTGCCGACGTATCCAGGAAATGCTACTACGACCACCGTTCACGTCGTGATGTGGCGGATTCCGATCTGATTGCAATCGTCGAATACATCCGCACCATCCAGCAGGAGACCTGGTATGCCGTCGGCTATCGGCATATGACTGCAAGAATCAGGCGAGATCTGAAGCTGGATGTCAATGAGAAGCGTATCCTGGCAATCATGAGATCCCATGACCTGCTGTCCGTTGTCAGAAGAAAGAAGTACACTCCGGAAATCTATGCCCGGAGAAGACAGTTGAAGGCGAGTATACCGGAGAACCTCTTGAAAGGCCGTTTCTTCAGTTGTGTTCCAGGCAGGATCTTTGTCACCGATATCACCTACCTGTTCTGCCTCGAGGAAGTAGTGTATCTCAACTCGATCGTAGAGCTGTTCAATCGGGAGGTGGTTGCTTGGCTCGTCAGCCAGCATCCTGATGCACGATTATGCAGTGATACATTGCTCATTCTGAGCAAGACACATGACCTTCATGGGGCGATAATACACGGAGATCAAGGTTCTGGTTATATCAGTTGGGAGTATCGCGACACCATCGTGCAGCTTGGGGCCGTCCAAAGCTGCACGAAAACAGATCGATGTTGGGAAAACGCGAACATGGAATCGTTCAACGGTGTCCTCAAGACGGAATGCCTGTACAACCGGTTTGGAAAGAGCCGATTCAACAGCAGGAGAGTTCGCAAGACCGACGTTCTTGATGCAGTGGTGAATTTCATCCCCTACTACAACGAGATTCGGCTCAAAGAGGACCTTGGATGGCTCAGCCCTGTGGAATATCGGCAGGCTAACATCAAGGGAACCTTGCCCGTACCCATCGGTGATTGACAGATTGAAGAAAGGTGCTAGGATGTCAGCAGGTGCTGACGAAACAAGACTGTTACCCGGATTGGGAGCAGAGAGCAATTTTAGTGTCACCACAACTTGGTGCACTTGGTCTTTAAAGTGTAACCTCCTAAGGGTGCATATCATACACCCCGAGACACATAAAAAATACCTTACCGTACCACATAAAGAACATCTTACCGAAGCATGTAAAAATTACCTTGACATTAGCATGTAGAATTCACACTTACTATTGTACACCTCTGAATACCGTTCTCGTTTCTGCCCTCCTTGACGGAGAAAACTATCTTGACTGGTATTGCTTCATCCACAACAATTGACAATAGCTTTTGTTAAAATTCAAAATGGTTAAAGAAAAGGATATTTATGTCTAGTTTGCTATTGATTACCTATGATTTTCCGTATGGCCAAGGTGAGACCTTTCTTGAAACAGAAATAAAGTATGCATCGCAGCATTTCCCTATAGTTTATATTTTGTCAACATCCAGAAACAAGAACTTGACGAGAGAGTTGCCATCAAATGTAAAAGCCTTCAAAATAGATAGGTGTTACCATTTTATTGGTTGCCTTTTGTATTCAATAAGCAAATGCTTCTCACAAGAAGCAAGGAATGAGTTTAGGGATGTAAAACATTTGAGAAATAAGCCAAATAAGCTGAAAATAATTAAATCATGGATAATAACTTGGATGATTGAGAAGCGATTAGCGATTGCGATAAAAGAGTTGCATTTTGATCTTCACAATATTATTGGATATTCATATTGGCTGTCGGCATCCGCTTATTATTTATCCAAGGAAACTAGTTTCAGATATACATTTAGTAGGGCTCACAGGTTTGAAGTAAGAGATTATGAAGAATATATTCCTTTCAGATCTTATGTAGATGCTCACCTTAATGAAATAGTATTCATTTCTGAATACACCAGGGATGAATATAATTCAATAGTGTTTCCAATATTATCCGGAAACACTCGTGCCAAACAGGTTATTTCTAGATTGGGTATTGAACAACATGATATTCTTGATAATCATCAAACTGAGGAAGGTGATACATTGCTATTGCTATCATGCTCTACAATAAGCTATTTAAAAAGGCTAGATCTAATTATTGAAGCATTAGCCTTGGTAAGTGAAAGCAAACGAATCAAATGGGTACATATTGGGTGGGGAGAGAAGGCTGATGAAATTGTTTCATTATGCAAGAGAGTCTTGGGTTCAAAAATGAATATCAGTTATACATTTTTGGGTGCAAAAAGCAATAAAGAAGTTATAGAATATTATTTCAAAAACCCGATAAATCTCTTCATTAATGTAAGCGATAATGAAGGCATACCAGTATCAATAATGGAAGCAATGAGTTTTGGAATTCCTTGCATAGGAAGAAGGGTGGGTGGCAATCCTGAGATCATTCAAGAAGGCATTTCGGGTTATCTATTGAATGAAGATACGACTCCATCAGAAATTGCCAGACTAATTGAAAAATTCGTAGATGATAAATCCTATCGAATAAGTTCGTCTAGTGTTTTAGCATTTTTTGAGCAGAAGTTCTTAGCATCATATAATTATGAAGAGTTTTATAAGCATATAATAAAAGAATCAAATGTAGAATCAGGTACTCGGTAACTTCTAATGCATTAGGGGAATCCTAATGATAATTCTAGGGAAATTCAGTTGACATAAAAAATTTCCGTTAGTGCAGATAAGAGAGCTATTTAGCTTTAGCTGGGGAAGTTGGTTGGTTTATATGATATCCCTTAGCATTTAGATTATAGAAGCAAAAATGAAAATACTTCATGTCTGTCTGTGTGGTCCTTTCACAGAAGGGATGACATATCAAGAGAACTTGCTTTCCAGACAGAATGCCGTGGATGGGCACAATGTACTAATTGTTGCTTCAAGATACAGCTGGGAGAAAGACAGAATTGTTAGGCTTCCTGAATGCTCTAAAATGTTGGTCGGTGGCATTAAGCTAGTAAGGATAAGTTATGATAATATCCTGAATGATTATATATCTGAAAAAGTGAGGAAGGCTTCGGCCCTGATGCCTATTGTGAGGGAGTTTGATCCTGATATTATATTCTTCCATGATATACAAGCTTTCGAAATTATAAATGTCGCTAGATACAGAAAGAATCATCCCAACGTAAGGCTTGTTGTTGATGTACATTCAGATTTTAATAACAGCGCCCTGAATGCTTTATCATACGTAATCCTACACAAGATTCTATACAAGAGTATTATATTGCTATCCATAAGGCATATAGACAGGATTTACTGTGTCACAGATAGTTGCATTAGGTTTGTGAGGGAAGCATATGGTATTAAGGGTAAAAAGGTTGAACTATTCCCGTTGGGGGGCGTTGTATCAGAAGGTTGTGAGAAAGAAATAGAGCATCGTAGGGAGCTGTTGGGTATCGATAGCAATGATATAGTCTTACTCCATAGTGGCAAGTTTAACCGAAAGAAGAGGACCAAGGAATTATTAATGATCTTTAATTCGAAAGTCTACGCCCATATGAAATTATTGCTTATAGGCACAATTGACAATGACGACAAAGAGTCCTTAGAACTATTAGTGAATAGCAATCCTAATATACTATTTCTTGGCTGGAAAAGTGGAAATGAATTACTTGATTACCTTAGAATTGCAGATATCTACGTTCAACCAGGATCAGCTTCGGCGACTTTACAAAATGCTATTTGTGCTGGCAATGCAATAATAGCCTATGATAGTGAAATATATGCAAATTATGTCAAGGGTAATGGATGGCTGATAAGCAATATTAAAGAAATAGGACATATTCTTGATGAAATAGAAAATAACCCAGCATTGCTATCACAAATGAAGGAAGCCTCACTGCGAATCGGAAGAAACGAACTCGATTATCATGTACTAGCAAGAAGAGTTTATTCATTAATCGAGGAATAGAAGTCATGGTAAGAATCATTTATTCCTGGGATGATGGCAGTCCTGACGATTTCAAAATAAAGGATCTTTTTGAAAAATATGATATCCCTTGCATTCTCTTCATTCCTGCTGAGAATATTGAGGGAAGAAAAGTTGTTAATAGGCAGGAGATTAGATTATTGAAATCAGAACTTCTTAGTATAGGTTCTCATACTCTTCATCATATTTATCTTACAAACATGGAAAAGGGCCAAATAGAAAAGGAAGTATTAGATGGGAAAAAGTACATTGAAGATATAATTTCTGAGCAAAACGTTCATTTCTGTTTGCCAGGAGGAAAATATAATTCAGATGTATTACATGTTTGTAGGAAGTACTTTAAGACGATAAGAACTGCTGACACCATGAATGCTGTAACATCATTACCCCTAATAAGGCCCACCTTTCATTATTATAATAGAGGCATCAAGAGTCTTATTTATAATGGACTCAAGCAGAAAAGCAGCCTACTGCGATACTTGTCATGGGCTGATGCGAGTGACTATTTCGCCGAGATTGAGCATGTACTTATTAAGGCAAGCCAAAGCATGCGCAATTACGATATTCATATTTGGGGGCATAGTTGGGAGATTGAAGAGTTCGATCTCTGGGGAAGGCTTGAAAAATCCATTGTGTTTATGAAAGAAAGGGGTTTTATTTTTCAACAATACTATGAATAAGAAACTTCTACAGATCAATACTACTGGGAACTTTAACGCAACGGGGAGAATAGCAGAGGATATTGGCGTAATAGCTCAAAGGAATGGTTACGAGAGCTATATTGCTTTAGGCAGGAGCAAAAGACAGAGTGCTAATGAATTGATTACCATTGGTAATAAAGTCGATATCTTCTCTCATGTGGCTTTGACGCGACTGTTTGATGCTCATGGATTAGGATCAAAGCAAGCGACTCTGGAATTCGTTAAAAAGTTATCTAAGTTGAATCCTACAATAGTTCATCTGCACAACTTGCATGGTTATTACCTAAATTATAGGTTTCTGTTTCAATATTTAAACAACACTGATATTCCGTGCGTCTGGACTTTTCATGATTGTTGGCCCATTACAGGACATTGTGCTCATTTTATGAGCGTTGAATGCGACAAGTGGGAAAGAGGATGTCATGATTGTGAGCTGAAAAATGAATATCCCAAATCTTTATTGATAGATGCATCGACTCGTAATTATGAATTAAAGAGAAAATACTTTGGTGGGAAAGACAAGTTACTTATTGTTGCTGTTTCTTATTGGTTGAAGGACATTCTTCAGCGATCCTTCCTTAAAGATAAAGAGATAGAAGTCATTCATAATGGAATAGACCTCGATATCTTTACGCCGATTGATTTGAAGACTAGAGCTAAACTAAGGAGCGATAATCAGATACCAAATGACAAGTTTGTTATTTTGGGAGTTGCAAGCCAATGGAATGAGCATAAAGGTTTTTTGGATTTCATTGAGCTATCAAAGTATCTTCCTGCGAACTGTCAGATAGTCATGGTCGGATTAACAAAGGAACAAATTTCGCGACTACCAAATTCTATTCTTGGAGTTCCACGAATTTCTGATATTCACGTATTGCGAAGTTTCTACTGTATGGCTGATTTATTTTTGAATCTGAGTTATCAGGAGAGCTTGCCAACGGTCAATATAGAAGCTTTGGCCTGTGGTATACCGGTTATTGCTTATGATGCTGGAGGGACAAGGGAAACTCTTCCATGTGATAGTAGTCTTATAGTTAAGATAGGAGATCTTGGGGCCGTGGTGAAGGCCGTAGTGTCAGTGATGCAGCGAAATAGAAACGAATCTTCTCGTGAGGGCAGGTTGTTCGTTGAAGAGAATTTTGATAAGGGGAAGCAGTATTTAAAATATATCGAGGTCTATAATCGCCTTATTTCTTATGCCTAGTTATTATATTAACTAGTATTTTGTTTAGAAGAAAGAAAATGAAAACAGCTCTAATCACTGGAATCACGGGTCAAGATGGCTCATATCTTGCCGAGTTTCTTCTCAAGAAAGGGTATGATGTCCATGGCATAAAGCGTCGCTCATCGAGTTTTAATACCGATAGGGTGGACCATCTCTATCAGGATCCGCATGAGAAGGATGTGAGGTTTCATCTTCACTATGGCGACCTGTGTGACTCGAGTAGCTTAATAAGAATTCTTGAGCAAGTTCAACCTGATGAGGTGTACAATCTTGGAGCCCAAAGCCATGTGCAGGTTTCTTTTGAAATTCCTGAGTACACCGCCGATGTGGATGGGCTTGGTACGCTGCGACTTCTTGAGGCAATTCGTATACTTCATATGGAAAAGAAGGTACGCTTCTACCAGGCGTCGACCTCAGAGCTCTTTGGAAAAGCACAAGAGATACCGCAGCGCGAACTTACTCCTTTTTATCCTCGTTCCCCATACGCGTGCGCAAAGCTCTTTGCGTATTGGATCGTTGTGAATTATCGCGAGAGCTATGGGATGCATGCCTCCAATGGCATACTATTTAACCATGAAAGCCCGCGGCGTGGCGAGACTTTCGTGACTCGCAAGGTGACACGTGCAGCAGCTCGGATAAAGATGGGTATCCAAGATAAGCTCTATATGGGGAACATCGATGCAAAGCGTGATTGGGGCTTTGCCGGTGATTATGTAGAGCTCATGTGGCTTATTCTGCAGCAAGAAAAACCCGACGATTATGTAATGGCCACAGGAGTTACAACTTCGGTGCGAGATTTCATTACGATGGCGTTTTGTGAAGCAGGCATCGATTTGGAATGGAAAGGCCAAGGGATTGAGGAAAAAGGCATAGATCAAGCATCAGGTCGGATCGTCGTTGAAATCGATCCTCGGTATTTCCGCCCGGCAGAAGTCGATCTTTTAATCGGTGATCCTTCTAAAGCAGTCAAAAATCTTGGCTGGAAACCAGTCGTAGGCCTGCCTGAATTAATAAGAATGATGGTCAATGCTGACATAGAAGAGGCAAGAAGAGAGCTTCATCTTAAGAATGGAGGCTTTACAATTAAGAAGACCCAGTATGAATAAAAACTCTAGGATATACCTTGCAGGACATCGGGGTCTTGTTGGGTCCGCAATACTCAAGAAACTTCAAGAGAAGGGCTATTCCAATATTGTTGTACGTACACATGCAGAGCTCGATCTCACTCGACAAGCAGATGTCGAGGACTTTTTTCGCGATGAAAAGCCCGAGATTGTAATCCTTGCGGCAGCGAAGGTTGGAGGCATTGGTGCAAATTCTCGATATTCTGCGGACTTTATCTATGAAAACCTGGCTATTGCCCTGAATGTAATTGAAACTGCAAGAAAGTGCAATGTCGAAAAGTTAATTAATCTTGGATCGTCCTGCATCTACCCAAGGCTTGCACCTCAGCCACTCAAGGAAGAATATCTTCTGACAGGAGCCCTAGAACCTACAAATGAAGCCTATGCAATTGCCAAGATTTCTGCAATAAAACTTTGTAGGTATTACAATCAGCAATATAGCACTAATTTTCTTTCTTTGATGCCAACAAACCTTTACGGGCCGAACGATAACTATGACCTTGAAAATTCGCACGTGCTTGCGGCATTTATACGCAAGTTCCACGAAGCAAAACAGTCTGGAAAGAGCGTCGTGCTGTGGGGTGATGGTTCACCGCGACGCGAATTTCTCCATTCTTATGATTTGGCGGAAGCAATCATCTTCCTATTGGAAAATAAGAACGCATCTGACATTGGCGAAATCATCAATGTTGGTACAGGTGCCGATATCACAATTCGCGAATTAGCTGAACTAGTGGCCGGCATTATTGGATATACTGGTGAAGTGGTATGGGATACCACCAAGCCAAATGGCACTCCGCAAAAACTACTCGATGTTTCTCGAATCATGAATATGGGATGGAAAGCAAAGATTTCATTACCCAGGGGAATATTAAGTATGTATGAGGATTTTTTACTGCATTTATAATATCTAGGTATTAGGAATTATGCAAGCAAATATAAAAGTTAGCATCATTACTGTAACGCTCAATAGTGAAAAGACAATTGCCAAAACAATTGAATCTGTGCTTTCTCAAACATATACCAATTTAGAATATATTATCATTGACGGTCTCTCAAACGACAGTACCATTAATATCGCAGAATCTTACCGGCCAAAGTTTCAAGCGAAAGGTATCTCATACCAGATTGTTTCTGAACCAGATAGAGGCATGTATGATGCACTAAATAAAGGCATAAAGCTGGCTAGCGGTCTCATAATTGGAAGTATAAACAGTGATGACTGGTATGAGCCTATAGCAGTAGAAACAGTTGTAGAAACATATAAAAAGAAGCCATTTGAAATGTTCTATGCGGACCTAAGAATCATCGATCGTTCGAAAGAATGGGTCAAAAAGGCTAAATTAAAGAGAATAATTAGTTCTAGATATTGGAACCATCCTACCACCTTTATCGCGAAAGAGGTATACAACAAGTATCAGTATAAATTGGAGTCAATGTATGATGATTTTGACTTAATGATTCGAATACGTAAGGATAAAAAGAATAGAGTTGCTATCGCGAATATTCCGATTGCCAACTTTGCATTCGGTGGAATGAGTACCAGAAAGAACTTTGACCAAACTATTCGAAGAATCATAGCAAGGTATCAGATTTACAGGAATAATGAGATGAGTAGGTTTTATATTCTTGATTGTATTGCTGTCGAGTTTGCAAAATACGCTAGAGCTTGATTGTTAACCAATTAAAATGAAATCACTGTTGTTTACAGGTGCTTCTGGATTTTTAGGAATCAATACTCTTCCAATTATTTCCAAATCTTATACTGTTGACACCTTAGGCATGTCAAAATCAGATACATATCGTGTGGATCTTTCAAAGCAGATTCCGAAGCTCAATAAAGCCTATAATATTGTGCTGCATGCGGCTGGTAAGGCCCATCTGGTCCCAAAAACCAGGAAAGAAATAGAATCCTTTTACGATGTGAATTTGCAGGGGACGATAAATCTTTGTGATGCACTCGAGAGAACAGGTTTACCACAATCTTTGATTTTTGTTAGTTCTGTTGCAGTATATGGATGCGAAGAGGGAGTTCTTATTACTGAAAACTATCCCTTAAAAGGGACCTCACCCTACGCTGAGAGCAAGAAAGAGGCTGAAGCTTATTTACAGCAATGGTGTTGCGGAAAAGACGTCGTGCTTACAATTCTGCGCCCATCGCTACTAGCGGGGATTAATCCTCCCGGGAATTTGGGAGCAATGATAAATGGAATTAACAAAGGAAAGTACCTTTCTATAGGGGGTGGAAGAAGTAGAAAAAGTATTGCAATGGCATGTGATATTGGAAGGTTAATCCCTTTTTGTGAAAGACGAGGTGGTGTTTACAATTTCTGTGATAGTTATAACCCTTCTTTCAGGCAGCTGGAACGTTTGATTGCGATGCAATTGAAAAGGCGACCACCTCACATAATTCCCTACTGGATTGCCTTTGTTCTTTCATCCATTGGTGACCTTATAGGTAAAGATGCTCCTATCAATTCAGCTAAATTGAGAAAAATAACTAGCACTCTAACGTTTTCAAATAAGAAGATTATTGAAGAGTTGGGATTCTGTCCACTTAATGTCCTCGAAAATTTTCACATAAGAAATTATTAAGCCGAGAGTTTTTGATCGAAATAAGGAATTACCGAAACTATGAAGTTCTTTCTTTGTTTGTTGAGGAATTTTAGATAATATGGATAAAACACTGAAACTGATTGGACGAAAGGAAGGTCTATTTCTTTCTGATGTTGCACGAAACTCCAAGATGGTATCGGATATAGTTCGAGGCGTGCGCTTTTTAGTCATCGGCGGAGCTGGTTCGATTGGCCAGGCGGTCACCAAAGAGATCTTTGCCCGAAGGCCCAAGCTCCTCCACGTAGTCGATATTTCCGAGAACAACATGGTCGAGCTTGTGCGCGATATTCGCTCATCGCTTGGGTATATCGAGGGCGAATTTGCCACCTTTGCCATCGACGCAGGGGGCGACATCTTCGATGCCTTTATCGCGAACGGGCCTGGCTACGACTATGTGCTCAATCTGTCCGCGCTCAAGCATGTGCGCAGCGAAAAGGACCCGTACACGCTCATGCGCATGATCGATGTCAATATCTTCAATACCGACAAGACGATGCGCCAGGCAGCAGCGATGGGAGCGCGCAAGTACTTTTGCGTGTCCACGGACAAAGCCGCTAATCCTGTCAATATGATGGGCGCCTCAAAGCGCATCATGGAGTATTTTCTCATGCGCCGTAGCGTGGAAGTGCCGGTCTCCACCGCGCGCTTTGCGAACGTCGCCTTCTCCGACGGGAGCCTTCTTTATGGCTTTAATCGTCGAATGGAAAAAGACCAGCCGCTCTCAGCGCCGAACGATGTGCGCCGCTACTTTGTCACGCCCAAAGAATCAGGCGAGCTTTGTCTCATGTCCGCGCTCCTGGGTGAAAATCGCGATCTCTTTTTCCCTAAGCTCGATCCAAACGAAAATCTCCTTACCTTTAGCGAGATCGCCGTGCGTTACCTTGCAAGCCGGGGTTACGAAGCCGTGGAATGTGCAAGCGAAGACGAAGCCCGCGCGCGGGTGGGCGAGCTCAAAGCGCAGCGCAAGTGGCCTGTCTATTTCTTTACAAGCGACACCACCGGCGAAAAGGACTTCGAAGAATTCTATACCGACCGCGAAACCCTCGACATGGA
>Ga0208695_1002626_pt1 | contig 12839 bp, 3 predicted proteins | sample AD_UKC111_MetaG_FD_184449 | JGI IMG/M metagenome (GOLD analysis project Ga0208695, IMG submission 184449) | Active sludge microbial communities of municipal wastewater-treating anaerobic digesters from Hong Kong - AD_UKC111_MetaG (SPAdes)... | ecosystem: Engineered > Bioreactor > Anaerobic >... | reverse complement strand
TGATAAATTCGTCGGGGTTGAATATGACTTGATCATTATTGAAGAGTTGACGCAGTTGACTGAGAAAGATTTCAATCAGTTGCGTGGATCATTGCGTACTTCTCGTTCTGATGACTGGCGGCCAAGAATGTATCTGACTACCAACCCAGGCAATATTGGGCATGAATTTGTTAAGAAGATGTTCATCGAACCATATCGCAATAATGCTGAGACAACTACGAAATTCATCCCATCCTTAGCCAAGGATAATCCATTCTTGAATCCGGATTATATGCTTTATCTTGATTCCCTTGAAGGCGATCTAAGGGCGATGTGGCGGGATGGTATCTGGGATTTATTTGAGGGCATTGCTTTCCCAACCTTCGACGCAGAACATATCATTACTTACGAAGAATATCTGAACTGGATTTCTACCGGCTCGTGGCTGTATTATTGTGGCATAGACTATGGCGTTACAAGTCCTTATTGCTGTCTGTGGCAGGCATATAATCCAACCATGGGAAGATCAATCTTCTATCGGGAGGATTATCAGGCAAACTGCGTTATCAGCGAGCAGGTGGCACGGATTCTATCGCTTACTCCGTACGATGAGCATATATCAGTATATTATGCTGACCCAGCTATGTGGGGGAAACAGGCTACCGATACGATGATTACTACCGTCGCAGATATCTATCGTGATAATGGATTGGTACTAACCAAAGGTGATAACCAGCGTATCAATGGGAAACGTAAAATTGATAACATGCTGTGCATGGCTCCAGATGGTGCACCAAAATTATTGATTGTAGATAAATGCACGAATCTTATAAGACAAATGCAATCTCTTCAGAGGGATCCGAAAAATCCGGAAGATGTAATGAAATGCTCGGACGATCATGCTTATGATGCGATGCGCATGGCTTTGTCGTCTACCAGAGATGTCGTTATTCGTGATAATAATGCTGATAAAATTAAAAGATATCAATCAGCATTATTGTCATACTTTCCAAATTAGGAGAAATAATGGGAAAAGTTATCAAAGATGAAAAAATAGCGCAGGAAATGTGGGAACATGCGCAGGATTTGAAAGCAACTTACGCTCAAAGGGATGCTGATTTCAAAGAATATCAACGAATGTATTTGATGAAATGGCCGGATAATCTTTATACTGTTCCAGATCCAGCCGTGAAACCGACGATCAGCCCTACCGCCAGAGATAAAGTCGATGGAGCTGTTAGATTATTGCTATCTCAACAGCCTATATTCCACGTCAATAGCTTCAGTACAAACGATAAGGATAAAATCGAAAGCATTGAAACATCCCTTAGCCGCTGGTGGGAACAGGCTGGTGTTATAAATCGTAGACCAATTCACTATAATATGATGCTGTCTATGGTTTTATACGATGAAACGCATACCGCTATCACTCCGGTAAGAGATTATGCTGAGAAGAATAAGAAGGATAAGCGGATTAAACGTTTCGCTGAGAAAACTCCCATCCTATTTGAATCTTGGAACCCAATGAATGGCTACCCAGAATTTGATACTTTCGGATTGTGCTTCTATTATCGGGAAAGTCAGGATAGCTGGAGCAATGTTCTACGAAAGTATAAGGATATTTTGGGTGAAAAGTACGGCTCTTATTCAAACAAACGATATGGTAATGCTACGATTTCCATCGCTTATGATTTAGATTATTTCGCTGTTTGGATTGATAGAGATAATATCCTTCTCGAAGAACACGAGTTGCCAGCCATCCCTATCGACGTAACTTTTGGTAATGGCTCCAATTTCTTTGAAAAGCCGGAAGATCAGCGGCAGCCGATGCTTTATCCTTTGCTAAGATCGAAGCTATGGGATCGGGATAACATGCTTCTAACCGTTATCTATACCCAGATGTTCGCACTCGGCTTGACGCCGATCATGGTTTATCGCTCCGCTACCGGTGATCCACTTGATTTACAGATGGACAACAGCCACGGCTATTCTTTGGCTACGCTAAAGCAGAATGAATCGTTGGATATTATTACTAATAAAGGCATCTTGCCGCAGGAAATGAAGAATGTTCTCGATCAAACTAAGGATTTGATTGATTCGTCAACGATCTATGGTACCGCGTTCGGTGAGAAATACCCTGGTACAATGACTTTCTCAGAAGCTTCTTTGTTAGCACAATCGGCCAGACTCCCTTTGATCGCTCCTCAGCGAATGGGAGGTTTTGGTATCTCTTCTGTCATAGAATTAGCACTAATGACTATGAAAGAGAATGGCATTAGCTTCAACAAGAACGGTATCAATATCAACGCAAAAGATATTCCAGATGATATTGAAGTGAAAGTATCCTTGGATGTAGTGCTACCACACGAAAGATTACAAAATATTACTGTGGCTAAGACCTTGGTTGATTCTGGATTCTCTTCTATGGATTGGGCGCAGAACAATGTCTTGGGCATTACAAATACCGAGGAGATGAAGAAGAAGGTTCTTGAAGACCAAATCTCAAAAACTTTGGTACAGCAAGAATTACAGAATTTGCTCACAAAATTAGCGAAACAGCAGCAGGCAGAGGAACAAGCCAGAGAGCAAGCGAAACAGCAAATTCAGCAGCAGGCACAAATGCCGCCTGAACAGGTACCTACAGAACAACCGATGCCAGAACAAACACCGCCTCCTACTGGTGAACAGTTAGCGCAGGAAGCTGTAAATCAGCTATATCAAAATGCCATGCCGAGAGTTATGCCAGACCAATTTCAGGATATAGCCAGTATGGGATTACCTCCGCAGATGGGTGGTATGGTACCAGGCCAGACTGGATTGAACGGCATACCAGAGGAGTTGCTATGATAACGATTGATGATATCAACGATGCGTTCAATGTAGCGCAGGTTGAAGCCAGTAGAAACGTAAATGAAGCATTGAAGAAATATCTGGCTCCTGAAGTCGAACGAGCTGGTTTGATTTTATGGACAGAATTGCCGGATGATGTAAGAGAACAAATCCGTGCCAGTAGACCGGATTTGGCAAAATTGTATGATAATAAGTTGAAACAAGTAAGAAAGTAGAGGTACTATGGCTAATATTGAAGGTTCTGGTATGGGCGGAAGCAAACAAAAACCGCTTTCTAAGTTAGAACAGCAAGGATATGTACAACAGAGACCGCCGGCTTATACGCCTCCGGCTACTACTTATTCCAATCCTGCACCGGTTAATAATCCGCCTCCTGTAAATAATACTGCACAACAGCAAGCTATGATGTTTGCTGCACAACAGGAAGCTGAGAGACGAGCGCGAGAAGAGGCTGCCAGACGAGCACAAGAAGAAGCAGCGCGACAGGCTGCACTTGCTGCACAACAGGAAGCTGAGAGACGAGCGCGAGAAGAGGCTGCCAGACGAGCACAAGAAGAAGCTGCACGTCAAGCCGCTATTGCTGCGCAGCGTGCACAGGAGGAACGAGATCGCCAGGCTGCGCTTGCTGCTCAACAACAGAGAGATCGACTAAATGCAATTGTTTCTCAACAAAAAAGTACTTATGATAATAAGAAGCTCGAGCAGATCAATACCAGTCCGACGAATAAACAATCAGCAACCTATTATTGGAATGCTGCTAATGTACCTACTAAGTACGTGAATCCCGTAGTGGCAAATGAAATTTCTAAGGCTAATGCGAATATAGATCGTCTCGAAGAATTAAAAAAATGGAGACGTCCGCCTTCTACGGATGTTAATCAAGTAGGATATACAAATCCTTCTGTTTCCAATCTCATCTCACAGGCTAATGCGAATATAGATCGTCTCGAAGAATTAAAAAAATGGAGACGTCCGCCTTCTACGGATGTGACTCCAGGTCTTGCTAATGTCGAAAAAATTAATATTCCTGCTTCGTCTGCGGCACCTGCTGCTTCAACGGTAGCTCCATTACCAACTGCTGCTGCCTATCCGGAAATGTATAGATATAGAACAACTAACCTAAATACAGCAGGTTATACAAGCACTGCTCCTGCTGCTGGCACCATTGAAAAATCTGCTGGAACAGCGAATGAAGCAGCGATTCCGAAAGGAGCAAAAAGGAGTAGACCATCTTATGGACAATCGACTCAAGTAGTTAAAGCACCTTATAGGGTTGGCGGATATACAGAAGCTGAATTGAAGGCCATGGGTAATGAAGCTCGCAAAGATTTAGTTGGACCGGATGGATCAATGCTATTTGAAGGTTACTACAAAGCACCGGATGGAAACTATTATCCAGTCGATCAGGGCAAAGCCAATTATGCTCTTGCGCGTGGTATGACTGACCCTTCACAGTATTGGTATTATTACGGATATACACCAGATAAAGAAGCATATCGTAATGTTTATGGCACATATTATGGATATACTCCCTCTTGGAGAGATACTGGAGCACGTCTTGGAGGAAGCGGCAGTACTCATACCTATGCACCTTCAGGTAGCACTGGAGCTGCTTATGGAGCAGGATTTAGCGGACAACCCGTTGGGCAGCAACGTTACTTCAATCCAGTAGTCAATTGGTCTTACTAAGGATATTGAATGGCTGATAATTCAAATCGTAAACCAACGCCGGAAGAATTAAAACGGATTGAAGAATTTAATAATAGTCCTCCGGCTAATATTCCTTCTTCTAATAATTATTCTAACTATAGCGGTTATTCTAATCGTCCACCTACTGCTGAAGAATTAAGACGAATAAATGAATTCAATAGTGGTGGTAGTACTAATATTTATACAGAAGAACGTCCAGATTTTAGTAATTATGTAAAGCCAGAATATACTCCTAAACTGAAGCCAGAAACCATCAATATTCCAGCGATCCCTGAAATACCAGATTCCTATTGGGCTAAGCCTGAGAATATTATCAAAGAATATAATAATTATCGGGCTAATCCAGATTTGTCAGAACCGGAATATGGACCTGATCGCAAAGACCTTTCGATGGCTTATGATTATCTGGCTCAAAAGAATAGAGGAAAGCCTCAGAACGAATGGCAACCGATAACTGTCCGTGATCCATTATGGCAGACTGTCCTTTCAAAATGGAGTGATCCTACTAAGCCGCAAAATCCGGAAGATCAAGCGATTGTAGACTATACGAATGAAATATTAATACCGCCAGAACCGGTTGGAACATGGGAAGAGCTATCTCCAGTCGGAAAAATTGCTAAATCGTTAGTTGGCACCGGTTCTAAATTGGAAGGCGAGCCTGGCTTCACAGATATAACCGGAGCAATCATTCCGGCAGTAGGCTCATTTGCGCCTGGCTATCTTGGTGGATTAGCGGCTGGTGTAGGTTTAGCAGCCGCAGGTGTGGTAGCTGGACCAGCTATTGGTACGATTGCATTGGTTGGCGGTATCGGAACAGCATTATTGCAAGGTATCAACTATATCACTGGGAAAGACAATCCTATCCTAAATAAGGTTGGTAATTGGTTAGATATATTCAGCCAAAGCGGTGAGAAAGCTTTCGTAGGCACGCCGGCTGTAATCAAATCAACCCATCCTGAGATAGATAAAAATGTTGAATGGGGATATACCAATCCGAATTTAGAAGCACGAGGCTATGAAAAGAAACCTTCTTATCTTGGGGATGCAGTAGATAATTTCTTGGATTTAGCCGTTGAAGTCGTAAAAATGCCGTTAGGTAAAAGCGATATTACGAAGGAAGAATTAGAAACAGCCTGGCAGGTTGGTGCAATCGGTCTCGAACAAAATCCATTCATTGCTAATACCGTACTAAATATCATGAACCGTATCGGTGGATATGAGACGGCTGACTATGGTGAATATTATCGCTATGAGTTAGGAACAAATGAACCACAAGCTCCTACTATTCCTCCAGATGAGTTAAATAGAGCATTAGTGCAGGCTGTCAATGTGTATAATGGATTGATCAATCCGAATACAAATAAACCTTATACCAGCCGAGAAATCGAAGATGATATTCTTCTTAGAGCAGCTACCAATCAATATGGTATAGCTGGTGCACTAAATGATATTATTGGACAGGAAGTACTTGATATTACAAATTACATGCCACCGCTTATGGGCGCATTTGGTACAGTAGTTGGTAAAGCGACTGGAAATCAAAATCTTGTCAAAGCGGCTGAAATCAATAGAGGAGAAGCAGTTGCTGATATTGCTCCATTCCCGCTAAATGCATTATCAGGCAAGAAACAATCCGGCGGGATTACTGATCTTATTGATACCTATAAGAAAGTATTGCGTGGAGAACTTGGCGAGAACGCTGTCAAGGTAGATACGCTGACAGAAGCACAGCGAAACACAGCCGGATTGACACCGGAAGGCAAGTATAAGGAACTACAGCCGGCACAACCGACACAGGCAACAGGTCTTATTGGCAAGATTACCAACGCAATACAGAATCTAACCAGCCTTACACCAGTTGCCAAAGCGGCTGAGCTATCGAAGATGGCATTAGATATGACAAGTGCTGTCATTCTGATGTCCGATGGCAATCCAGAGAACATACGAACTAACGTGCTGAAGTTGGCTGACATGATGGAAGTATCACCGGATGATGCAGTCAGTAAAATCTATGGCACAGCCGAACAACGCACTGTCACTGATGCACTCAAAGCAATAGCAACATCCCCAAAGTTTGACGGGATTGTAAATCAATTGAAAGCAACCGAAAGTATGCGGATGAATTTGAGTTTGCTTTCTTCCCAGATCGGAAAGAACCCGACTGAGATTATACAAGGAATTATTGACAATCCGCAATCCATCAAGCGACTGATTCAGGATGCAGCCGCGAAGAACAACGGTTCAATCATGGGTCAGATGCTGACGGATGATGGTACACTGATCATAGATCAATTCCAGGTATTCACCGACAAGAAGAATCCGCTTCCATACACAGTGGAACAGGTCGCAGCAGAATATAACAAACTGTTTGCAGATACGCTATCGGATTACGTCACGGAATTGTACGATGTCAAGCCGGATAATGTTGCAATCCGCATATCAGACATGATGAAGAAATTCCAAAGCCTGTTATTGCTATCGCTCAGTCCTGCATACTTGGCAAACAACTTCACCAATGACATTGTTACACGTGCAGCAACCGGAGTATTCGGTTTTCCTAATATTAATGATTGGGTTGAAAACGAAATGGGAATTGCACCGGCTCGCATGTACGATTCTATGCAGGAATTTCGAGGGGCTGAGAATACGGTAACAGGTTCTTATTCCATCGTCAATGAGAAGATAAAGAATGCAAAACGTAAGGGTGACAATGTAGATAAAATTTCTGATCTGTTCTCGAAAGTAAACAGCGTAATGCCTGGAACGAAAATCAACGGAAAGATTGAAGGGGTTGAATCAGCGCGGGCAAACGTTGTCGGACAGATGCAGTACATGCACAAATTCTGGAAAGCAGGCAAGGGGTTTGATGAACTTCCTGTTGAATTGAAACAGCGTATTGATTCTGTTATTCCGAACGGATCATGGTTACTATACTCCGGTATTCAATCCGGTTATAACTTCGACAAGATCATAAAGAATCTATTCGGGGAGTATGTCAAGCCGGATTTGGGCTCTCTTTTGGAAAGCATTGTTCAAGACAAATTCCCTATTGATTCTGAAATTGTCAACGAGCTGTTCGCTAAGACTGGCAAGCTGTCAGAATTACAAACCCTGTTAGACAATACGAACACACCAGAAGAACGGGCAGCAGTCATTGAATCTATTCGCAATCGTTCCAAAGATATCGTAAAGATGTATTCGGATAATCAGATCATCAGCGAAGCAGAGAATGTCAGAAATGATATTGCCTTGAGCGGTGATAAGAATCAGTATAGACAGCAAGCGATGAAGTATATCTCGTATGTTTCTGTGACCAGAGAAGATCAATGGCTGCGATCACGTGAAAGTTATCGGGATGCTTACGCTAAAAAAGTGCATGATTCATTAACTCAAGGCGAATGGAATAGTTATATTGCGTCCATAGCAGCGCGGAATAGGTCAGAATGGAACGCATTCAATGCAAGAGAGAAGCAAGTATACGCTGGAATCATCCGTGCATTAGGCTTTTCCGATGAAATCAGTGCGGAATACATATCATTAGTCATGGATTACCAGAGCAATTGGGATGATTTCTACAAATATCAACAGCAAAAGATCAATGAATACTACGATGGCGCTATCACATGGGAAGATTACGAGGCGGACACTGACAAGGCTTATGATGAACATTTCCAAACAGAGATGCTCGTTCAAGAAAAGCTGAATGAATCCTTCTTGCGTGGTTATTCTGCCAGTGGTTTTGATGTTGCTCCGATCAGAGAATTACAGAATCGAATCATAACCATACGTCATGAGATGCACGATATGCAGGTGGATATAAGACAGCGTACCAGAGCAGCGGCAAAGAGTTTAGCAAAAGAAGATGCGGACAAGATTAAGAATGAAATGTACCTTGCCTTTGAGCCTGAATATAATGGCAAGATTGAGGAGATATACAACTTACAATCGCAGATTGGCGCAGAGGTAGGGCGTGATCCTGTAGAAAAAGCACGGGAACAGATAGGCAGACCGATTGAATCTGTTTCTACTTCTCAAACACCAGCGGATAATCTCGACAACGCTGTTCAGAAGATGAAAGCACAAGTCATCCTGAATGATGCGGATGTGATTCGTTCAAATGCGCAAACAGATTATGACAATGCAATTCACGAAACAGAAGCGGACAGACAGGCGAAAGCAGAACGGCCGGAATATTACACACGGGACAAGATCAGACAATCATTCATTGATTCTGGATTCGCTGAGGATGCAGTTGATCTATATATGGAATTGTTTGATGCACGGGAGAAGCAGTGGAACAAAGATAACCCCGGAAAGGATATGTACAAAGAAGCACTGCGGGTCATCAACATTACCAAAGATGAAATGCAAGGTGATCCGCTATTGTCGCAGGTAGAGGTACTATCGCCAGCAGATATAAACACGGACAAATTCCGCAATTGGTTTGGTGATTCGAAAGTCGTGGATGCAGATGGAAAACCACTTGTTGTGTATCACGGAAGCCCTTATAACTTTGAAGTATTCTCATACGATAAAATGGGAACAAATGGAACATCGGAGGGATACGGATTCTATTTCTCTGACAGCAAAGATATTGCAGAAGGTTATTCAAGAGGTCAAGGTAATAAATATGAATCGTACGTAAAAATTACGAAACCATTATCTAAAGATGGTAAATCATTAACAAAGAATGATCTAAGAAAACTGATTAATAATATCGACAAGATGGACATAGAAGGAAAAGAATCAGAACATTGGTTCCTTTCAAATTTCAATGACGTTAATCGTTATGGAATAAATAAAGTAGTGAATGAAGCAGTCAATTTACTTTATGAGAATAATAGCAACGATGTAGATTTAATTTCAGAGATGATCAATGTCAGTGGAAGTGCAGAGAAAGTTTACCGTGCATTGAAAAACACCCTCGGATATGATGGGATAATAACAAAGTGGGAAGCTAATGATGTAAGAGGCGAAGTAAATATTTACATTCCTTTCTTACCCGAACAAATCAAATCCATAAACAACACTGGATCATGGGATCCCAATAATCCGAACATGCTGTATCAATCGCTCAACGAAAGAATCAAAGGTACGTTCCATGTAGTCGATGGAGATACGGCAATCAGATTACTGGAATCAAAAGACATTAGTACGATGGTACACGAATCCGGTCACTTGTTCCGCAGGACATTGAACGAAAAACAATTGGATGACTTCGCGCAATGGGCTGGGTTCAAGTCAGCAGATGATTACCTGGATTATGATAATCGTTTCTGGGATGGGAAACTCACAGAGGAAGAATCAAAACGATATTCGGAAGCTGAGGAGAAATTCGCAAGAGGATGGGAACAGTATCTCATCGAAGGCAAAGCACCGACTCCCACGCTGACTAAAGTATTCAAAGCATTTACCGAATGGATGTTGGATATTTACAAGGCAGTCAAGAGCGCACTGACCAGCAAAGATTACAGCGGGCAGAAGGAATTTATATTCAACGGCAAACCTTTGGATATCAAAGCAGAGATAAACGGTGTGAGGTTGGTAGATATATTCGATAGTATGCTTGCCACAAAAGAAGCGCGGGGATACACAACAACGGCAAATGGGATTATTGATCCTACAATGCGATACGAATTTCAATACAAGATCATGGATTTATCCGATATAAAACCTTCTCATCAATGGTCTGGTGACAAGTTGATTGACAATAGCATGTACGATAAAGCGTTACAACCAAGAGCGCGAGAACAACAGCAGAGTGTAATGCAAATAAATAACATGGCGTCCGAATTATCGCCTGATCTTCTGCTGCTTGAATCTCATTCACTGGATAGGGGCGCGCCGATTATCGGAGATGATAACAATATAGAATCAGGAAACGGGCGTATGCTTGCCTTGCTGCGTGCGAAAGAACGATACCCGGAACGATGGGCAGAATACCAGCAAGCATTATTATCTGAAATAAATAATTACGGAATAAATCCTGAAGCACTTTCCGAATTTCGGAATCCTGTTCTTGTGCGCGAAAGAATTACTGACATTGATAGAACGGACTTCGCAAGAGAAGCGAATAAACCAGTCGCATTGCAGATGACGGCACAAGAGAACGCGGTCAATGATTCAAAACTTATATCGGATGTCGCCCTATCGAATCTTGATATTCTGGATAATGAAACAATCGAAGGTGCAATTGACGCAAGGAGAAATTCCGGGTTCGTTCAATCATTTATGAGCAGATTATCAGAGAATGAAGCTGCACAATACTACTTCAAGAATAAAGATGGTAATCTGGTACTCAATGAACAAGGTAGAAGAAGAATCGTAAATGCGTTATTCGCAAAAGTATACGGACAAGCCGGTGATTCATTACTTCAATCATTCACGATGAGCACTGAGAGTAACATCAAATTACTGGAAGCAGCATTGAAAGATAGCCTGCCGCAAATGGCAGTAATCGAAGGGATGATTGCAAGAGGTATGCGTCCGCCAGAATTATCCATTGCGAATGATATTACTATAGCCGGAGAGAAATTAACAAGACTTAGAAGAAATGGAATGAATGTTTCTGATTATCTCAACCAGATATCATTACCAGGATTAGAAGAAGAACTCACGCCTGCTCAAAGAATGTTCTTGCAATACTTCTCGGAACAACGATCTGCAAAAAAGATGCGACAGTTTATTAGAGAGTATGCCAACCTTATTCGGAATATGCCGGATAGTGGACAGGATGCCTTATTCTACTTGCCTCCGGTGTCAAAAGAAGAATTGATAACAAGGGCTTTCGAAAAGATTGGTGATGATAACTCTCCAATGCTATTCCAAACTGACTGGTTAGCGTCTGCAATAGAACAGTTTGACGCTGGTAATCCGATAACATTGGAACAATTGAAACAGATTGCCACACCGGATTATCAGAACACAGAACTGACTCCAGACGGAAAGATTATTCCAGACATTGACGAACATACAACGAATGAAATCTATGCAAAGAAAATAAATCCGATCATGCACGGAGAGTACATGATCGCAGCAAGAGTATATAAAGATGGATTCCCGATTGCATATTACCCGTATAACTTGCGGATGAAAGAGATTCCCTATAACGGGAAAGTATACGATGTTCTGGGAATTGATATTGACAATGCAGACAAGTATCTATTCTGGGATGGCGAGCAGATCATCACGATTGATACCAAACAGGACTTATCTGACTTGGATATTATGGATGAGATGCCAACAATCCCGCAAGGCAAACAAGAATCATTTCTTACCATGCCGGCAGGTGAAGCATACGAAGAACTGGTCAGCAAATATCTTGATCCGATCTTAGACGAATTACATGATCGGTACGAGGCTGAACTTACACGTAATAAGATGGCTGGTAGTTTCTCCCAGCTGGACAACGATTCGAAAGTTGCCTTGTACAAATACATGAATGGTGTGAAAGATTCGCTTGCAGCAACGAAGTACAATGCGCTCAAGTTTGGTGAGATGAAACGTGATCAGGCTCTACTGAACTATAACAAGCGGTATGGGTTCGATACCTATCTGACAGTTATATCACCCTATCAATTCTGGTACACGAGGTCTATGCTGAACTGGGCTAAGCGTATGATTGACAAGCCGGTATGGTATACCACGTATGCACGGTTGAAAGAGAAAGAGGAACTATTTGCACGAGACGAGAATCCAACACGCTTATCAGGCACAACGAAATTCCCTATGCCTTATCTTGAAGATTGGATGGGTGGAGCTTTCTATACAGATGTCCTTTCTCAGCTATTCCCATTCGCTCAATTTATCAATAGAGGCGAATATTACATGAATAGCCAGAATCAATTGATAAAGAATACCGAATATCTATTGAAAGAACAATTGGACAAAGGCATTATTGGCGCACAAGAATATCTTGATGCTGTAAAGAATCGTAATAATACAGCGTGGAAAGCTGCTTATGCTGAGATATCAGGAAGTGAGAAAGAAGATCCAATGATTGGAGGATTATTCCAGCAATATCTTTCCCTGCCATTCTTGGTTGACTGGTATATCAAGAAATCTCGTGGCAAAGAGAAGGAAATCTTCAACTTACCAATTACTCGTACTGGACTAACGCTACAAACATTATTGAAAGAAACTCCATTAGAACCAGTTGGAGATATAGTTGGACAGGCTTTGACGCTGCCAGAACAAGGATTACGAAAGCTATACGATATTGATTACAATGAGTTAGGTACTTATGGTGATTATGCGATCAAGAAGCAAATCAGCCAAATGGGTAACGCTGGAGAAATCAG
>Ga0208695_1002620_pt1 | contig 12857 bp, 10 predicted proteins | sample AD_UKC111_MetaG_FD_184449 | JGI IMG/M metagenome (GOLD analysis project Ga0208695, IMG submission 184449) | Active sludge microbial communities of municipal wastewater-treating anaerobic digesters from Hong Kong - AD_UKC111_MetaG (SPAdes)... | ecosystem: Engineered > Bioreactor > Anaerobic >... | reverse complement strand
CCCGTCGCCAGTAGGGCCTCGGCGCGGTAATAAGCGGCGTCAGGAGCGTCGAAATGCGTGACCAGATAGCTCTGAGTCAGCTGGCTCAGAGCTTCTTTGTCGCCTGTCTCCAGGGCGAGGCGCCAGCGCTCGGGGAAGAGGTCTTCGGCCAACGCCGGATCGAGCGTTTCAGCCGTGTGGAGCGCCGCCTGTGCCGTCTCCAGATCCCCCAGCCGTTGGGCGATGACCCCTGCCAGTAGCCAGGCTTCCGCGTCCTGCGGATCGAGGCGCAACGCCGCGTTGACGCGCTCCGCAGCCAGTTCCAGCGCCCCCTGGCGTAAGGCGAGGCGCGCTCCCTCACGCTGCACGATCGCCTGTGTGGGGGCATCCTCCTCCGGCGCGAGTTGCCACGCCGTTTCCCAGGCGGCCTCGGCATCGGCAAGGACGTCGTCTTTGAGGAGCGCCAGGCGCAGCTGCTCCAGGTAGAAACTCACCGGCAGCGCGGTCGGCGTCGGCGCGCGGGTGGGGAGGGGCAGGGGAGGCGTCGTGAGGGCGGCCGGCGTTGGCGCGCCTTGCATGGTGCAGCCCACGAGGGCCATTGCGAGAAGGAGGAGGCTCACGCGCTTCGACAAGGGGGCGCGGCAGGATCGGCGTGACATTCGTCCATCTCTGTGAAATCCGTGTTCATCCGTGAGCCATTTTCTGTGAGCTGTGATCATAAGCCGTGAGCAGAGGCTGTGATGGCTTTCTGCTTTCTATGAGATCTGATTCTTGCCGGATTTCGGCGTTGACGTAGGGCGAGGCGTCGGCGTCGCCGGGTTGGGGGGCGCGGCGGGCGGCGTCGTACCTGGCGCGGGCGCACCGCTGCTCAGGCCGCCTTCGACGATCATCCATGGCTCCCCGCCGATGAGACACGGTGCCGCCGGATGCGTGCAGGCGCTCGCCGGGAGGGTGAGCGTGTAGAAACCGCCGCGGGCGTTGATGAGACTGACGTTGCCGCGCCAATCCACCAACCGCGCGGAGCGAGCGTGCGCCTCCAGACGCACCTCGACCGCTTCGGGACCCCTGGCCCAGGCGACGGTGGTCCACCCGTTGACGCGGCGGACGCTGACGACCGTGGCGTTGTCGCGCCGCAGCAGGCTCGCCTGCCGGAAACCCGCCAGGTAGGTGGTGGCCACCTGATAAGCGGTGAAGGCGGGGCGTCGCGTCCCATCGAGGCGTACCAGGCCGAAGGGCTCCGCGTTGACGTGATCGCCTTCACGATCCGCCATTTTGTAGACCGCAACACGTTCCGCGCCGGCGGCCAGCGCCATCGCCAGCCCTTGCACCATGAACGCGGCCTGCTCCTCCTGGGTGATGTTGAAATTCGGCCCCTGAATGGGCCACGCGGGATCGTTCGACGGCGGCGCGTTGGTCTCCACGATCCACAGCGGTTTATTGAGGCCGTGCGCGCGCAGCATCCCCTCGTAATACTGGCTCAAGTCGTAGAGGGTGTCGGCGTTGAAGTAGAGATGCAGCGTGAAGGCGTCGAAGAAATAGCCGTATTGCTGCGCCTCGGGGCGCGCGGCGAGCGCGTCGAGCAGGCGTGCGAGGAACGGCTCCCGCCCGTAGTTCACGTCCCACCAATGGGTGACCGCCGGCAGGTGAATGACGGCGTTGGGATTGGCCTCCCGCGCCACGCGATACGCCACTTCCATCAGGCGGGCGAATTCCTCCACGGTCCCGCCCCACGATTGAAAATCGGTTCCCCAGATGTCGGGTTCGTTCCAGATGATCCAATGCTGAATGCGGTTGCGGTGTCGTGTGACCATGGTGCGGACGAACGTCGCCCACAGATTGCCAGGGTCGTTGATGGGCAGATCGAGCCCGGCGGGGACATTCTTGCCGCCAAATTGCGCCCAGGCCCAGCCCGGCGTCGTCACCAGCAGCCCCACGACTTCGCGCCCCGCAGCGCGCTCCGCGTCTATCGCTGCATCCGGGACGGGATATTCCACCCAGCAGTCGGGGCCGGCGGGCTGAATCTGATTCCACTCAAACGTGATCCGGGTCCATCCGGCACCGCTTGCGGCAGCGTCGGCCGGGGCGTGATAGGTCTCAATGATGCCGAAGCGCGGGTCGGGGATGCGCGCCGTCTGAGTCGCGGGTTCCGTCGGTGCGGCGGCGGCCGTCGGCGGCGATGCCAGCAGCGTCGCCAATGTCGCCAGCAGGATCAGCGAGGACAGGACGCGAGGGTGAGGAAACATCTTGCATTCACCTGACTTTTCATCTTCAGGATTCAGGGTCCTGGTGGAACGCCGACCTGGCCGCCCTCCGCGAGCACTTTCCGCAGCTGGCGATACTTGAGCATCTCGTAATACGCCATCAACGCGCTGAGGCGGACCCCGTACAGCCCATCGCGCCAGCCCTGCAGCGTGACGAACCGCCACCAGAAGTGACGGATCACCTGCGTGTACGGCGTGTAGGCGTGCGGCCTGACCCCTTTCTGCCGCAGAATCTCCACATCATACGCGGTGTAGCGCCGTTGTTTGGCGTGAAATTGCTCCAGGGTGTCGTAATTGTAGTGGATCAGCGGTTGTTGGAGGCGTCCCGCTTCCCCGTCGAGAAGCGCTTCTTCATGGACAGCGCGCTGCGGGTCGTAGGTAGCGTGATCCGGGCGGAGCAGTCGCAGCTGATAGTCGGGCCACCAGCCTGTCCCGCGCATGAGATGTCCAAAAATGTAGTTGTGCCGGGGGATCCACCACCCGACCTCCGTGCCGGCGGCGATCACCTGTCGAATTTCGGCGCCGAGCTCCGGGGTAGCGCGCTCATCCGCGTCAATGAACAGCACCCATTTCGCGGCGTAGCCGGCAGAACGCGCTTCCGCGAGGGCGACGTTGCGCTGCGCGGAGTAATTCTCCCAGGGATGCTGGATCACGCGCGCCCCCGCTGCCTGCGCCAGGGCGATCGTGGCGTCGGCGCTGAAGCAATCCACGACGAGCACTGCATCCGTCCAGGCCACGCTTTCGATGCAGGCGCGGATGTGACGTTCTTCGTTGCGGGTAAGGATGGCGGCTAAGAGCTCCATGCCCGAAGGATGTCCTGATAGGCCGCGCGCCAGGCGGGATCGTCTGTCGTCGTCAGCGCGCGTTTGAAATGACGTCGCACCGCCGCACCGACGACGGCCCGCTGTAGCCGGCCGCGATGCTTGCGATAGAGGCGCGCGCGGCTTTCCCACAGGAATGCCGTAGTCTGCGGACGCGCCTGTTCTGTGCTGGCGCCGCCGTGATGGAGAACTTCCGCCTGCGGGACCAGCCAGGCCTCCCAGCCCGACTTTTTCATCCGCCAGGCCCAGTCAATTTCCTCGCAGTACATGAAGAACGCCTCATCCAGCGGGCCGATTTGGGTGATCGCGGTTCCTCGTGCCAGCATGGCCGCACCGAGGGGGTGGTCAATCTGGAAGGGGGCATCCTTCGCGTAGTCAGAAGCCGCATAACGACCATTAAAACGGCTTTCGTAAAACCGCGATGGCAGCATCCCCAGGTCAAACAGCGGTTGCAACACGCCAGGAAACCGAAACGCGCTATGTTGCAGGCTACCGTCGGGATTGCACAGACGAGGTCCGAGCAACCCCGCGCGGGGGAGGGCGCCAAAAGCTTCGAGTAACGCCTGCGTCGCGCCCGCGCAGATTTCGGTGTCCGGGTTGAGCAGCCAGACGAAGTCGGGCATGGAAGTTGCCAGCAGGCGCTTCAGCACCAGGTTGTTCCCCTGCACGAAGCCGAGATTTTCGCCCGGCGTTTCGAGCTGCACCCAGGGATGACGCTCGCGCACCAGCGCCACCGAGCTGTCTGTGGAAGCGTTGTCCACGACCCACACCTCCGCACGGACGGCAGTCCGCGTCAGGTCCTCACGCAGCGTCTGCAAACAGCGGTCGAGCAGCGCGCAGACATTCCAGGAGACGATGATCACGGCTAACGTGCTCATGACGAGCGCCCCGCCGCGCTAGGGTTCCCAAATCTCCACGAGATGCGGATCCACCCGGTTGTTGATGGCGGCGATCTCCACGTCTTCGTGAATCAGGCCCGACCAGAAATACAGCGACACGCGCGGCGGCATTTCCACAATCTGAACGCAACCGGTGACCTCGGAACGGCTGAACGGCGGAAGATACCAGTACTTGCCGATCTGCACCAGGTCAACGCCGGGGCGCCCGATCCCCCAGCGGAAGGGGTAGTTGCGCAGGCTGGTGTCGAAGTCGAGCCCCACACGGAAAACGCCGGATTCCTCGGCGTACCCCAGCGCGTTGAAATTCTCGTCGCTGCGATAGGTGCTCCCGGGCCAGGGGCCAGTGGTGCGGAGATAGGTACCGCTGTCATTTTCCACCGTCAGTGTGAAGCAGAGCGTGTCCGAGATGACCAGGGTGGTGGGTTTGAGGGTCATTTCGCCGTTGAGGATGTAGGCCATGGGCCGCCCGGCGTTGACCAACGTCAGCGTGTCGGTGACCAACACCCGTTGTCCGACGGCGTCGCGCGCTTCGGCGTACATGGTGTACTCGCCGTTGGGCGGGGGCTCGGCGCCGGCGTCAATGCCGCCATCGTAGTCGAAGGTGTGAAACCCTTTGGCGTTGAGCGGCGTGCGTCGTTCGTCCTCTGGAATGTGATGGCGGACGCCTTCTTTATCCAGCATGTACACCGTCAGTTCCTCGACGTCTTTGTGCAGGAAGAGGTTGATGGTCACCCGGTCGTCAATACCATCTTGATTGGGGGAGAATTCCTTGGGGTAGACGGAAAACCCCGTGATTTCTGGCAGGCGTGTGTCGGCGTTTTCGACTGTGAGGGCGCCGGTTTGGGTGACGCTCTCGCCGTCGTCGGTCGTCGCCGTGATTTTCCAGGTGTACACGCCATCGGGGAGTACCCGCTGCGTGATGCGGAAGGGGACGTCTTCTCCCGGCAGCAGGAAGCCTTCAACGACGCCGGGGAAAAGCACGGAGTAGGGCTCCTCATTCCGTCCCAGGGGCGTCGCATTTCGAAAGACATAAGTCCGTCCCAGGGCGTCCTCGAAGGTGATCGAGATGCGCGCGCTGCGGTTTAATTGGAAGCTGATGCGCGCTATGTCGTCTTTGCCATCCGCGTTGGGTGAAATCACGCCAGGCGATAGGGTGACGTTCTCCAAGAGGGGCTTTTGCCCGCAGGCCGTCAACGTCAGCGCGGCCAGCAGCAGTCCACAACATGCGCGCAGAATTTTCACGGATTGGGTCTCCTTAGCCACGAATTCACGAATCACTTACGTTTTCACGTTCGCACGTGCCCACGTGTTCACGTGCGAATCAGTGTACCAGAGAGGGCAGGGAAGTCAAACTTCGGGCGACGCTCTCGCAGATTTGCCTCCCTCCATCTTCGCATTACAATACGTGCGGGAGACGATGCCATGTCGCGGCTACTGCACAGACTGACGTGTGCGCTCATCATAGCGTTGTTAATGCTCAGCTATCTTCCTGGCCCGCTTTCTGTGTCCGCGCAGACTCCGGGACAGGATCCGTTGCAGCAGCTGGTGGAGACGCTGCCCACGCGCGTGAAGGTCGGGCAGCTGGTCATGGTCTCCTTCCCCGGCGTGGAGGTGGGGGAGGACTCCGAAATCGCGGCGTTGATTTCCGATTACGCCATCGGCGGCGTTTGGCTGCGCCCTGAAAACGGCAATTTCAGCTCTCCAGGCTCCGAACCTGAAGCCGGCGTGACCTCTATTGCCCCCGCGGAGCTGATTTCCATCACCAATCAGCTACAAGGCCTCTCCTGGCGCCTTTCGCGGACCATCACGCCGCCGCTTTCCGACTTCCCGTTGTATCAGGGATCCTCTTTGCCATTGTTCGTGGCCGTCGAGCCGGAGACCCAGAACCTGCCCATCACCCGTTTCATCTCCGGCACGTCCTTGTTGCCGTCGGCCATGAGCCTGGGAGCTACCTGGAACCGCGCCCTGGCTGAAGCTGCCGGACAGGTCGCGGGGCGGGAGTTGACGGCGTTGGGCTTCAATCTGCTGCTCGGCCCCAACCTGGATGTCCTCGATGCTCCGCGCCCAGGCGAGGCCGCCGACCTGGGCACGGCGGCTTTCGGCGGCGACGGCTATTGGGTCGGCGAGCTGGGGCGCGCCTATGTCCGCGGCATCCATCAGGGGAGCCTGGGGCGGATGGCGGTCATCCCGCGACATTTCCCCGGCCTGGGCAACGCCGACCGCCCGCTTTCGGAGGAATTGCCCACGATCCAGCGTTCCCTCGAGCAGCTCCAGCGCGTGGAACTGGCGCCTTTCCTTTCTGTCACCGCTCAAACGCCCGGGGCTGAGGTTGCGGCGGATGGCTTGTTGGTGACTCATGCCCGGTATCAGGGCTTTCAGGGGACGATCCGGCAGAGCACCCGCCCTCTGAGCCTGGATTCCCAGGGATTGCAGGTCGCGATGACGCAATTTGGCGCCTGGCGGCAGTCTGGCGGGCTGCTGGTGGCCGATAATCTCGGCCTGCCGGCGCTGCGGCGGTTCTACGATCCGCGCGAGCTCACCTTCAACGCCCGCCAGGTCGCCCGCGATGCCCTGCTCGCGGGGAACGATCTGCTGATCCTGGATCGCTTCGCCGCGACTGAGGATTGGGACGAACACTTCGCTAACGTGCGCACGACGTTGGATTTTCTGGCGCAACTCTACGAAAGCGACCCGACGGTCAAGGCCCGCATTGATGAAGCGGTCACCCGGGTCCTGCAGCTCAAGCTGCGATTGAATCCCACTCTCTCGCTCACGGCGGCGCTGCGCGACGTCGCCGCGCCTGACGCGGTGTTAGGGCAGGGGACGACCGTCAACGCGCAAATTGCCGTGAATGGCATCACTCGCCTGGCGCCGCTGGCGGATGATCTGTTGCCGCCGGCGCCGGCGGAGGATGCGCGGCTTGTCATCTTTGTCCAGGAGCGAGCCGTGACGCTGGCCCCGGATGGCCCGACGGTGGCAACTTTGCCGCGCGAGCTCGTGTCCCGTACCTTACTGCGGCTTTACGGCCCGGAGGGGACAGGTCAGGTGCGCCCCGATCACGTGACGATCTATTCCTTTGAGGAACTCGCACGCTTCCTGGAAACCCCTGATTTGCCTCCTGAGGATTCCGCCGCTGCGATTTCTGCGGATTTGCCGCGCGCGCAATGGGTCATCTTTGCCACGACGGGCTTCAGTCTCGCCGACCCCGAATCGCTGGTGCTGAAATCATTTTTGGAGCAGCAAGCGGCGCTGTTGGAATCGCGCCTGGTGGTGTTGAATTTCGGCCCGCCCTATGACCTTGACAGCACCGACGTCAGCAAGCTGGATCTGTACTACACGCTGTATTTCCCCAGCGAGGCATTTGTGCAAACGGCGTTTCAGGCGTTATTCCGGGATTTGCCGGCGTCTGCTGCCTCTCCTGTGAGCGTGCCGGCGGTGAATTACGTGCTCTCGTTACAGCTTTCGCCTAACCCCGCTCAAACTATCGCGCTGAACGTGGTGGATTCCAAGGGGCAGGAGATGGCGACCGAAGAGATCCGCGACATCCGCAAGGGCGATGTGATCTATCTCCGCACGAGCGTCATCTATGACCGGAACGGCCATGCCGTGCCCGATCGGACGCCGGTGCAATTCACGCTGACGTACCCGCAGGAGGACCGCACGCGCATCATTGCGGCCGAGACGAAAGACGGCGTCGCGTTTGCCTCGATCACCCTCGATCAAGTGGGGCAGCTGGATATCACAGTGGAATCGCGCCCGGCGCAGCCGTTGTTTCACCTGCAGCTCACCATCCGCGAGGAATCCGTGATCATGATTTCCATCACGCCGACGCCCCCGCCGCCGGACATGACGCCCACTCCGACGCAAGAAGCGGTAAGTGTGGTGATCAAGCCGCTGCCGGAGCCGCTGTACTTACCGTCGCCGCAGCGGGGTTTCCTGCTGGCCTGGGGACTGATGGGAGGACTGGTCTGCGCGGTGACGGGTTTCTGGTGGGGGCGCGAGCGGGTGGGGGGCCTGGTGGAAGCGCTTCGCCTGGCGTTGTGGGGCGGGATAGGCGGCCTTGGCGTGTATGTGTTGTTTGCGTCGTTGTATCGCTGGCCCTGGCGCACACATTTCTACGCGCTGGCGGGACGGGAGTTCCTCGCGGGGATCGTGGCCTTGTGTGGCGGGGGAGGCGTGCTGCTGATTGTGCACGCCCTGTCCCATCGGCGACAGTGAGGTGGCGTTCAGGGCGTGAGCAGGAACGCCAGGACGAGCAGAGCCGTCACAACGCCGATGAGCGGCGCGTTGGCTTGCCAGACCTCTTTCCAGCCGGCGCTGGAGGGCGTAAGCAGGCGCGAGATTCTGGATTCGTGCAGCAGTTTCTGGAAAGTCTTGACGTCAGCCGGGCGGTCGTCGGGATGCAGTTGCAGCGCTTGCAGGATCGCGTATTCTACGCTGGGGTTGATGCGGGGATTGAGAGTGCGCGGTGAAATCAGCGCCGCCGGGTTGAGAAAACGCTCCCTGGCGGTCGCCGGCGGCCGTCCGGTGAGGAGATTGTAGAGCGTAGCGCCTAGCGCGTAGATGTCGCTTTGTGAGGTTGTGTGCCCGTCGTCGTTACCGTATTGCTCCAGCGGCGTGAAGGCGGCGGTCCCGCGACCCTGGACGACCGTGATCGTGCGGGCTTCATCGCTCGTGAGCAATTTCACCAGGCCGAAGTCCACCAGTTTGATCAGCCCCGACGGCGTGAGTTTGATGTTCGAAGGCTTGATGTCGCGGTGCACGATGGGCGGATCCTGAGAGTGGAGATAGGCCAGCGCGTCGCAGAGTTGATCTGCCCAGTACAACACCTGCCGTTCGTCGAGATGTTCATCCCGTTCCCGGGCCTGCTCGACCAGTTCGCGCAGATCGTAGCCGGGGACGAAGTCCATGACCAGATACTCGCGCCCTTCCTGGGTGAAGTAATCCGATACTTTGGGCAGATTGGGATGATCGAGGCGGGCGAGGATACTGGCTTCCTGGCGAAATTGTTCTTGGATTTGGGTGAGCATCTCGTCTGCCAGCCCGCTTTCGGGCGCGATTTCTTTGACAGCGCAAATACGGCCCGGTAACAGCAAGTCTTCGGCGCGATAGACGGCTCCCATCCCGCCCTGCCCAATGGGGCCGACAATGCGGTACCGTTCGTTGAGCACAACTTGAGGTTCCAATAACCGGCTCATAGCTCGCATCATAGTCTGTTCCGGGGGAGTGTCAAGCGGGAAGCGCCAGAGCAAGCGATTTTGATATTTTCTTATTTTCTAAGGAGCGGCAAATTTTATGATAGAAGAAAATATCCCTGTGCTGATCGTGTATGAGGGCGCGCTTTCGGGTACCCGTTGGCCGCTGGATCGGGATCGCCTCACGATTGGACGCGCCCCCGATTGTGACATCGTGATTTTGGAGCGGCAGGTGTCGCGCTATCACGTGCGGATCGAACGGGACAGCGAGGGCTATTTGCTGCACGACCTGGGCAGCAAGAACGGCACCCTGGTCAACGGCGAGCCGGTGCACGGCCAGCCCTATCGCCTGCGTGATGGCGATGAGATTGTGCTGGCGACTGCGCTGCGCATGGGATTCGTGGCCGGCGACGCGACGTTGCCGTTGGGGGGATTGTTGCCGGCCGCGCCAGAGAGCCTGGTTGTGGACAAGGAAGCGCGCCGTGTCTCGCTTGGACGCCGGGAGCTGGATCCGCCGCTCTCGCCGTCGCAGTTTGCGTTGCTGGTCCTGTTGATGGAATCGCAGGGCGACGTCGTCAGTCGGCAGGACGTGGTCCACGCGGTATGGCCCGATGCCGTTGGCGGGGTGACGGATCAGGCCGTGGATGCGTTGGTGTATCGCCTACGGGAACGCCTCGCGGAGCTGGATCCTGAGCACAATTACATAGTCACACTTCGTGGACATGGGTTCAAGTTTGTACCTCCATCGTCCTGATGTTTCGCGTAGCCAGAAGCCTCAAAAGAAAAAAGGCAGATTCCAGACGATATTTCATAGAGAATGAGAAAGGCTATGCGAAATGCGTCGCGTGACACAGTGACGATAAAGTGAGATGAGAGCGAGGGCGAAAATTGCCTAAAAAATATAGCCACGGGGTGGGGATCTACCCCGTGGCTGCTGTTAGACACTATTGGAGGCTAAAGCACGTCGGACAAGGGAACTTTGATAGAGCTCTATGTCCGCGGCGCTTCCGTGCTGAAACTCGGCGGCGTTGCTTTCCGACAGACTCTACCGGTCGTTTCCCAAAGCGCGACGGTAAATGTCTTCGTATTCATCGTCTTGCTTGCGCGACATCCGGTTCTTGCGAGGGTTAGAGGGCTTGGCTCCCGCCGGCGTGCTTTGCGCCTTACGGAAAGCCTGCTCCATGGGAGAGAGGAAAGGCTCCTCGCCTCCTTCCTCAACCGGTGACGCCTCACCCAAATCCAGCGTCAGGTCAATTTGCCGCTTGTGGCGATCGAGGCGCAAAATGCGCACTTCAACTTCCTCATTTTCCTTCACGACATCGGAAGCCTGGCGCACGTACTGCTGGCCCATGTCGCGGATGTGAAGCAGTCCCGGCTTTTCGGCGCCGAGGTCCACAAAGGCCCCGTAACGTTCCAGCCGCACGACTTTGCCCTTGCGGATTTGCCCCTCTTCGAGGTCATTCCAATCCACCTCAGCCGGCTCGACCATCGTGAGGCCGATGCGTCCCGCTTCCGGATTCACATCCAGCACCCAGACCGTCACCGTGTCACCGGGTTGCACTTTATCGGTAACTTTGCTGACACGGCGATTTGCCAGCCGCGAGATGTGAACCATGCCCTCACGTTCCAGGCCGAGGTCCACAAAGGCCCCGTAGAGTTCCGTGCGCGTCACCTTCCCGGTCAACCGCATTTTAGGGCGTAATTCTGAAATTGAAGTTGGTTGAACAATACTTTCTTCCGGCATTCATTCACTCCTGTGTTTAAATCCAAAGCCGCATTATAACGCAGGCAAAGATGCTGTCAACCTGGCCTTTGCGCGTCAGCGGTCTTCTTTGCTCTCCCGTTCAATGCGCCGTTCAGCGTCGCGCTTGGCGATCGTGGCGCGCTTATCGTATTGTTTTTTGCCCTTCACCAGCGCGATTTCCACTTTAGCACGCCGGTTCCGCAGGTACATCCGCAAGGGGACGATGGTATACCCCTTTTCCTGCACCACACTGAAGAGCTTGTTGATTTCCCGACGATGCAGCAGCAGCTTTCGAGGGCGCACCGGGTCCACGGCTTGACGCGCGCTTGCCTGCTCATAGGGCGCGATATGCACGCCCATCAGCCACAGTTCCCCCTCCCGCGCCATGACATACCCCTCACGCAGGCTCACCTGCCCCGCCCGCACGGACTTGATTTCCGTGCCGGTGAGGGCGATCCCCGCTTCGTGCTGCTCCTCGATGAAGTAATCGTGATAAGCCTTGCGATTAGTGGCGATAATTTTGATGTCGTCCAACTCTGTCTCCTGGCGTTGGCTATGTCCCTTCTATTTTCCTTCCACGAGATACTGGATCGCGCGCTGAAGCTGGGGGTCTTCGCTGGCCGGCGTGTCTTCGGGGATGGGCGCTTCGATGTCAGGCTTCAGGCCGGCGCCATGGATACTGTGATTGTTGGGCGTGTACCAGCGCGCGATGGTCACACGCAATTGCGAGCCGTCGCTGAGGTCGTGCGGCAGCTGCACCGAGCCTTTGCCCAGCGTCTGCTCGCCGATCAACACGGCCCGGCCGCGGTCCTGGATGGCTCCCGCGACGATTTCGGAGGCGCTGGCGCTCCCGCCATTGACCAGCACGACGAGGGGGATGGTCTCACCCAGGTCGCCTGACTGTGAGGTGAAGGTCTGCTCGCCGCCCCCCGAATCGCGCTCGATGGCGACGACCCCTTTGTCCAGGAACAAATCGCTGATCTGAATTGCCTGGGTGAGAAAACCGCCCGGATTATCGCGGAGGTCGAAAATCAGGCCCTCCGCACCCTGATCCAGCAGCGCTTGCAGGGCCGCGGTGACCCGGTCTGTCGCCGTGTCGTCGAATTCGGTGAGCTGGATATAGCCGATGTTGTGCTCTAACATGCGCGAGTCCACCGTCGGCATGACGATGCGAGCGCGACGAACCGTCACAGTGAACGGCTCAGTTTCATCGGGACGCGCGATCTTCAGGGTGACCTCGCTGCCTTCTGGGCCACGGATCAGGCCGATTGCCTCGTAGAGGCCCATGCCTACGATGGAGACGTCGTCTACCTCCAGGACCAGGTCGCCGGCCTTGAGGCCAGCCGCCTCGGCCGGCTGACCCGGCAGGGGCCGCACGATTTCGAGATAGCCGTCCTCGCGCATTCGCACGGTCGCCCCGATGCCCTCGAATTCGCCCGTGGCGTCCTGATTCCAGATCGCGGCAATGTCCGGCTCGATGAAGGTGGTGTACGGATCGTCGAGCGTCGAGAGCATGCCCCGAATCGCGCCGTAAGAGAGCGTGGCCTGATCCGGCAAGCCGCCGTAGTATTCCTTGTCGAGGATGTCGAGAACCTCGCGCAACATGTCGTAATTCAGCTTTCCATCGGTTCCCGGCTCCGAAGTGGGGGGAGTGGTTGTCTCCGGCGTGGCTTCGGTTTCCGCAGGGATGGACGTCGTGGGCGTCGCTGTCGTGAACGCGCGAGCGGTCCCCCGGCCCACAAGGATGCCGCCGGCGAAGGCGCCTGCGATGAGTCCCAGCACCAGAACCGCAACCAATACTCCCAGGATTACTTTACGCATAATTGTCTCCTCTGAAAATCAGCAAGTCAGCAAATTAGGCCACCTGTCCGGTAGCGAGAGCATGATTAAGGTATAATTAGCATCTATCTTGCAACCGGAGGTGAAATATGTCTCTAGATGCCGCCTCGGAGCGGTTA
>Ga0208695_1002619_pt1 | contig 12858 bp, 25 predicted proteins | sample AD_UKC111_MetaG_FD_184449 | JGI IMG/M metagenome (GOLD analysis project Ga0208695, IMG submission 184449) | Active sludge microbial communities of municipal wastewater-treating anaerobic digesters from Hong Kong - AD_UKC111_MetaG (SPAdes)... | ecosystem: Engineered > Bioreactor > Anaerobic >... | reverse complement strand
TAGCATAAAGCAAATCTGCTTTTACATCGAAATATTTTTGTTCTATGTCCATATCATTGCCCCCGAGTGCTAAAATGATGTTATATAACAAGTCTTTTCTTATGTCGTTGTATCGCTCTACAATTGCCATCACTTATGTTTTTTATTCACCAGTAAAAAAGAAACGTATATCAGCAACAAAAGAATTATTAAAAAGGCTACTGCCCGCCAGCTTGATTTTTTTTTTTAAGAAATCCCCCAGGAAGAGAGCCGGATTGATCGCAATAATTGATGAGAAAGCAGAATAATATTTTAACCGTTGATCCAGGCCGTTTGTTCCTCCGTTGATTTTTCGGGTAATGGTTACAGTGTCGCCCCGGTCTGCATAGGCATTGAGGTTTTTATCGTTCCAATAATGCAAAGCAGACAGAACAGCATATTGCGGCAATTCCAACAGTTCGGGCTTATTAATTAAAGTGTCATCACTAAAAAGTTTTTTTGATAATACAGCGTAATTATATCTACCGGTAGTTTGAAAAATACCACGACCGGCAAATTTTATTCCATCTCCCGGAACTGTGTTGCCTAAATCTTTCCTGCCCTCATATTGTTGGCCTGCTATCATTCCCTTTTTTGGCCACTCCTTTAAAGAGCGAAAACCGGCGGTTTCGTGTGCACCCTGCGCTAAAAAAGCCGCAATCCGAGCCGGCGTATTTACGCCAAACTGCGGGCCGTACATTTTCAAATAAGCGGCAACCCCCTGCGCAATTTGTGGTTTAGCGTTGGGGGTTACTTTATTTAAAATATTGTCAATGGTATAGGCCATTTTTAAAGTGTCTTTATCACTTTGGAAGAGAGTAAAATAATGAGTACCACGATCAGTGCAGTAACCCCGAGTTTAACCAGGCTTTCGTTATCTATCTGCACCTTTAAAGGAACTTCAGGCAGCTTTCCGTTTAAAACATCTTGTATTAAACTCATTTCAAAAATTGTTTTACGAGTGCGAGGTAATCATCCTTAGTTACTTTGGCCTGCCCGATTTCCTGGAAAACTGCACGCTCTGTGGTTTTTCCAAAAAGGCCGTCTATTTTAAGCCCTAGCATAATCTGAAGAGCTTTTACATAGTTGCCCTGGCTGCCATATTCGAGGGGAAAATCTGTTTTGTTGCTTTCGGCTGAAACGATCTTTAAAAAACTCATTAAATCGATCTGCTTCAACTTTAAAGTTTTGGCAATGGCAATATCAGTTCCACGGCCCCAAACTCCGTCCGGGGTAACTCCCACAACAACCTGTATAAACTGCACGAGTTTGCCCTTGCTGCCATAACGAAGCGGAAAACTCCCCGTACCCATAATAACAATGGGGGTGGCTGGTAACGCTTTTACCGGTGCCGGGTGATCTTGTGAGATCATATTTTTTATCGGATCGGGGGCAGGGGGAAGCGGATCGGGCTGCTTTTCTTTTTTCTTTTTATAGTTCATATATGCGAGTGCGCCCATGGCCAGCACCAATACAATGAACGATATAATTAAAAATTTCTTTGTCATTTCGTTTATGTTAATGCGTTACGAATAGCGGTTGAAACTTTCGATCTCGACGCTTCAACCATGTAACCACCTTCAAACACTTCTTTCAGGCTATCCCCGGAAATCTGTTTGAAATATTTAGAACACAAAGCAGCTTCAGCAGGGGTTAACAACCTGTTCAAAGCATTTACCAGGCCATCATCACTAACCCAAACTTTCCAGCCTGTTAGCGGCACACGTGTAATTGCGTGTTCGCAATCTTCAGCAGCCGATTTACAAACAGATTGACGGGGTATTGAAATTCCTGTTTGTGTGGCAATGATGGCACCGCCCGCAATATCCCCGGCGGTTTCTGAACCGGCTTTAAAGGCTTTCATTAACTTCATTGCAATTGTAGCAATGGCAACAACCACAACAATAAAGAGTACCCAGTTTAGTACTTCCATTCCTTTTTTACTGGCATTGCTGCCTGTGCGAATATCTGCGAGGGCCATAGCCTTATTTTTTCTTTTTCATAAATAACGCAACCATAACGATCAAAGCCACCACAACGCCGGCAACGATCAGCATGGTTTTGTTTTTCTTTGTGGTTGCTGTGTCTGCTCCAGCACCATAATTACCCCCGGTATCACCGCCACGCCTTACAATGTTGCCGCCTGAATCAACGGCATAGCCACTTTCAGCAGAACCCTGCGCCGCTCCGATACTGTCGCCCATTGTTTCAGGTGCAGAACCCGCACCGCCGCCGCCTTTAAATGCTCCTATTATGCCGGTAGCAGCTCCCACGATCTGCGATCCGATGGTTGGGGCGGCAATCCCTTGTTCTGCGAGCGTTCCCTTTGCTTCAGATTCAATTTTTTTGCCGTCTGCTTTGGTGCGGATGGCATAAGCCCGGGCGAGCTTGATCTCATTTTTTGCCCGCTTCTTATCCATCTTAACGGCGTGCTTTTCATCTTTGCGCCTGCGCCTGTTCTTGATGAGCTTGCCAATAAAATGGTCGAACTCATCCCCATCGTAAAAGGTGAGGCCGTCCTTTCCTTCATAGTAGTAGGCCCCGTCCTTCCCTTCATAATAGGTTTCTACATGATCGCCTGCGAACGGGTTAAATTCGGCGTAATCGTTTCGGTTTATGGTTTCGGCGTGAACCGGTCGAAGATTAAAATTCATTGTTCAAAAGTTTAAATTTTGCATCGTTTATGTTGTCATACCTCGTGCGGTATGCCTTTTGATTTTTATTCACTTCCCAATCGTATTTTAACGCTCTCTGAAACTGCACCCAGGCACGGGCCGTGTGTACAGGATTTCGGGTTTTCAAAAGTTGAGTGATAGCTTTAACGCTTTCGCTCAATGAATAACCGGCGGCAAAATATTTTTCGCTTGCATATTTATCGGCGAGCATTTCATCCCTGGTATTGTGGGCAATGTGGCCCTCTTCATGGCAAAGCACAAACATTTTATGTTCCTCTTTGAGCTTTGGCCACCAGTGCAGATTTATAACGAGTAACCCATCACGCCGCCTGCTTTTTGCGATACCTTCAGCCGGTGTTTTTATAAACTGTACACGGCTGAAGTGGGGAAACTCGTGCTTACCGAATTTCAGCATTATATCCAGGTCATTGTTACAGGATCATAATGCTTTTGCTTACCGGCAGACTGTTTGCAGCTTTCACAAACATTTTCCGGCAAATCTTTGGCCTCAACGCCTTCAACCAGTTTGCTATATTGAATCTGCGTTAACAGGTCAACCGAATGTCCTTTAACATTATCACGGCCTCCACTTGCTTTTGCCATCTCGCTTGCGAGTTTGTGATATACAGCACTGCGCATGGCCGGTGTGAGCGTTCGCAAATATTCAATGAGTTTTGCGAGCTTTAAATCCCATGTTGGTTGCGCTTCAATGTCTGCAACAACGCCCAAAACGTCAATAGCTTTGTTCAGGTTTTCCCTGATCCAGTCTTTTACCTTATCATCAAACTGCGTTGGTATTACGGCGGTGAGCGCATCAATTACCGGGTTATCTACAACCTCCTTTAACCTTTGCAGCGTTTCAATAGATGGCTGCACATGGTCATAAATCCAATTATTTAAATTGGTGAAGAGGGTTGAGATGAAAGCGAAAATTTTTTTGAAAAACCTTTTCATGGTAGAAATTTTATTGTTTATCTTTTAATAGTTGAATTACTTGCGTGTTGTCTTTTATTGCACTGGTATTTTCATCCAGCTTTATGATTAAACGCTCCCGATCATTGAGCAGATAATTGCGCATATCTTTTTGCAATTCCTTTTGCCCGTAAAAAAGATAACCGGTAACTATCCCCAGGACAACAACGGCAATCTCAAAAAAATAAATCCTGAAAATGCTCAAATTGCTGCGTACTTTTTGCGGATCTGCGTTTAAAACATTCATTTACTTTTCTTTTTGAAAACAAGTACCAGGATCAGCACAATTATTATAATTATGCCAGCAATCAACCAGTAATTAATTTTCTTTTTTGGTTCAGGTGTACCAGTATCAACCGGGGAATAAATTCCGCCGCCTGGATTATCGGCTCCAGTACCTTTATTCCCTTTGATGGTAGCAATTGCGCCCGCACCTTTCACGAATAAATCGAGTGCATCGTTTAACGTGTTTTTTATTTTTTCCCCGGTTTTTTTCTTTGGCCTGGATTTTACAGTAACGTTACCGAGTGTAACCTTTTCGGCTCTCTTTTTTACTGCTTCAGAAAATCCGGGAGGTAGCAGGCTTGTAGCATCACCTGAAAAATTCAAATACGCAACTTCGTCGGCTTCAGCCTGCTTTGCTACAGCATTAATGAATTTCTGCCCGTACTTACTTGCATAGTTCAATATGCTTTCGGGTGTAACCTCATCAGAAACGCCCATCTTTTTATAAACAAGGGCAACACTGTTACCGTGTTGCCCTATTAGTTCTTTCAAGTCCATTTAAATTGCTTAAACGGTTATAGATCGATATTTTTTTTCACGGCTTATTTTCCGGCCATCATGTTGCGAGCTGTGGCAACTTTGATGTTCTTACCGGCTCTTTTGCTCTTACTTGAAAGAGCTGAAGAGGTGTTAAGAACTGCGCCGCAATAGAACGTGAACGTTGTTACCGCTGTATTCGGAACGATAACGTTAACCTCCGTTTGGTTGTCTAACTGGAAAGCCCTGCGCACGGTAAGCATTTTGCTGTTCTGTGCGTACTCACTCGAAAACGAAGCGAGGTTAATCAATTCCGCTTCAAGATCACGGAACGGGGATTTCCTCAAAATGTTGATCGTTTGGGCGAGCTGCTGATCCACTGTTGAAACAATTTTCAACGCCACAACGCTCGTAGGGTTCAGGGCAATAAAGCCCAGGAAATTACGGATCGTTTTGGGCGAACCTGTTCCCACAAGGTTCGCAATGATCGCACCATCAGTGGCAACATTGTTACCGGATGGAATGTAAGACGGGCAAAGGATAACCGTTTGATCGGCACCGGTTGTGTTTGAAATCGTGATCGAAAACACACGGTTAGTGCCTACTTCGCTTGCGAAGTCAAGGCTTTTGCCGCCAAAGTCGAGCAGATCATCACCATAGCCGGTGTATTCGCTTGCCTGGTCGCCTTCATAATTTGAGAGTGCCTGCATTGCGGCATCTTCTATTTGTTCTGCGTACATAGCTGAATTTTTTTTGAATGATTTTTTTTGAGTTGTAAAGGATCGCTGTTTTTGTTTTGGGTTCCCGGTTATGCTTTTTTCTTTTTAAGCCCCAGGGTGTTCCTGTAGCCGTCCGGGTCTTTCGGGTCTTTTTTGATCTTTACCACCATTGCAACGGCGAGGCAGGCAAAGAAAACAAGCGCAAAAAGGATAAGCCCGTTTTTGAACCCTGCGCCTTTTGATTGAGATGATACAAACATGATAAAAGATTTTTTTGTTTTGTGAGTGTAAAGATTCACAGCAAAAAAATATCGGTTAACGGTTTACGGTAGTATTAGAAAAAACAAGAAAAAAGCAGAAAAAAGAGGGGAAAAAATACCAGTATAAAAAATAAAAACCCCCTTAGAAAAGGGGGTCGGTCGCTCTTTAAAACTAGAAAATCACAAAATTTATGGTTCGCCAAGTAAATCGTATATCAGTTTAACAAGTGAGGGAGGTATAACGGAAACTTTTTGGGATTTCAACTTTAAAAATTCATCTTTTAATTGCGGGTGCAGCTCTATCCACTTAATAAAAGTTGAGTAGCCTACGCCGTAACGTTTGGCAAGTTCTACCTTATAGGCCGGTAAAATCTGGTTTCCGTTGCTATCAATCATCAACGTTAATTTTTTCGCAGTAATTAAAAGATGGATGGTTTAATATTCTTTGAAGCATTGGCAAAATGCTATGCCAGTTTGCAAATTTATTTTGTGCCACAGCCAAACTATCCCCTGTTTTAAACAATAGCATATAATCATATTGCTTTGCAACGTACGGCGGCACATCAGCCAAAAAGTGAAACATCAGAATAACATCAAAATTGCGCTTCCTGTGATCGATAATAAAAGATTTCACTTCCCGCTGTACGTTTGCACTCACAATTTTTGCAGCATCTTCAATGATGATAAAAGCATTGCTGCATTTTTTATTTAAAAGATCGAGTACTTTCTCGGGTTCACTGGTAATGATGCGAATATTTCCAGATTTCCATTTATGAAGATTGTTTTCGTTGAATAGTTCAAAATCTGAATAACTCGGATGATCGTCGGTGTCTATTACACAGATTTTTTTTTGCGATACTTTGGCAATCTGTTGGGCTATGGTTGTTTTACCGGTTCCCTTTCTGCCAACACACAATATCATTTTATTCAATCGCTTTTCCATCAAGAAAACAAAAATTAAAACATTAGTAATTCGCCAACCCGTGCGCCGGATATTTGCAGAAATCCCAAAATCAAAGCCCAGGAAGGTGGAAGAGTGCCGCCGTGTTGTTTCATCATTTCCATAAGCGGAACCTTAATAAGATTTTTTTCCTGTTCAGTCATTGGCAAACCGTTGAGTATCTCATCTGTTTTTTTTGTGATCTTCAACATGGCTATTTCATCAATGGTAAAACTCCTTATTACCTGTACACTCGCTTTGCTGTCTTCGCTTGCTTCCTTTTCGTTTATAAGCATTTCCAGCTTATCGAGCGCACCCTCACCATATAAGCGAATTATTCGCTTATCTTTTTTATTTTTCACCAACCAGGAAAACAAAGTAGTTTGAGAAAAGTCGTACAGGCCAATAGTGAGATCGGCCCCGGTTTCGATCATTTCCTCGCTTATCTCGGGTTTTGTTTCCGGGCCTGCATCTTTGGTTTTTGTGGTGTCCGCAGCTTGTTCCGGCTGGATTTTATCAGCTTGCGGCGCTCTCTCTTCCGTTGGCCGTGAAATATCTTGCAAAAGCCCTTTTACGGAATCGTGTATTGTATCGTTCATTGATTATGCTGTTTATTGTGCTGCTCAACCATGCGGTTATAATTGGCAACAACGTTTTTACAATAGTTGATAACTTCCTGCTCACCTCCTTTTGTAAATGCTTTTTTCAATCGCTGAAAATGGTTTACAGGAACAATACGACCATTCAATTTTGTTTTTAAAACTGGCATCTCTTTTTTTAAGTCCTTCGCCAATCGCTGTAACCAGGCTTTTGTAGTTTCATGGTTAACGATCTGTTCCAGGCTGCCCGTTTTCTTATCGGGCAAACCTGTTTTTGCAGCCATTGGAATAAGTGCGCCGGGTTTTTTATTTCTCATAGGTAGCTGTATTTTTCAACCAGGGGCAGAATGTTTTTTATTTCTGCAAAGTCGTTTGCAATCTTTTTATCTCCGGTTGCAAACTTCATCCCCAGGCTCATTATTTTTTTCATGTCCAAACCTTCCCGCATGGTTCCATCATCAGCCATGAATCCGGTGTTTTTTAATATTGTGGTAACGGTGTTTTTGATGAGTTTAAGATCGCTTTCCATTTCTTTGATCTTATCATCTTTGAGTTGAATAGACTGTTGCAATTCGATTAGCTGCTCTTCAGTGTACATAAGTTTATTTTTGAGGGTTTACAAAACCGTTTTTAAGATAAACGGGTTCAATATCGGGAGTGGCAAATGTCGGTGTGAAATTTTTTGTTGCCAGGTGCTTGCCGTTTACTGCGAAATCAACGCATTGGCGGAGGAAGTGCGCCCAATCATTTGATAGTCCGGATTGTTGGCGGGCTTCAAAAATTTTATTGAGGTATTCAAACTCCGAAGGTGCAAAAGTGGCAGTTTTTGTGTACCGGGTAGGCCGTTTTTCGGGTTCCTGTTCTGTAGTAGGATCATCCCAGGCGGCGGCGGGTGTGAGCTGCTGAAGGGTGTTTTCGTTGCCAGCTACTTTATTTTCAAGGTCAATTATTTGCTCATCGGTAACGCTCATAAAAATTGGCTTAAATAGTTAATTTTATTGGTGTTTGCGAGTTTTATCGAGCGTTGTAAACTCAAAAATAGTTTGTTTTCTGCACAACAAAAATTTGTTTCCGGGGATTTTTTAAAAAATGTTGTGCATTTTCTCTTACTACAGTTACTACAAAGCCCTTTTTTTGAGATAACACATTGAAAAGCAACCTTAATTTGTAGTAAGAAGGTGGCAAAAATGTTCTTACTACAGGAAAATCCAGTTACTACAAACCGGGCAGGGGTGAAAACGGTTGTTTCTGCCAAAATTGCTGTAGTAACTGTAGTAAGATGTAGTAAGAACTTTTAAAAAGTTCTTACTACAAAGGAAACTCAATACTGTAGCGGTTTTCAGTGTGTTTGTAGTAACTGTAGTAAGAGAAAACACATAAAAGAGAATATTTTATATAATAGAGAGGGGGTATATGCCTGCAGTACCCCCGAAATCGAGGGGGCAGGCCCGGCCTGGATGATACCAGAACCGGGGAAAATGAGTTACTCGATCTACTTACTACATTCACGGGATCCTATCATTTAAAAGTTTGGTTTCTGCAGGCATCCACAAAAAAAATGATCCCAGCTTTGGCCAGGATCATTTTAAAATTTGGGGCGGTACCGGTTATTGTAATAGCTTCAGCCCTTCGCCCATTTGTTGGCGGATTCTTTCTTTTTTCTCTTTGGCCTGCCTTACCTGGTTGCCGGTAAATTCATCAGGGTTATTAATTACATAATCGCATTTTTCCAAGTCTGTTTGAAAACCTGAAAGTTGATGATTGTACTCAACAAAGGCACGGGCATCATTCAGGGCCTTTTGTACATCATCCCCCGGCTGTAGTTCTATTTCAACGCCGATTTTTTCATTTTCATAATTACCCAGGCTAAAAACCTTGTGGTAAGTAATAGTTTTGACTGTCATAAAATTGATTTTTGTTTGAGAGAGTGAATAATAAAATTTTTCTCCAGTTGGCTCATTCGTTTGAATTTTGCAACCATGTTGTTTTGTATCTTTTTTAGCCTTTCCCGTTGCCGGTAATTGGCCCCAAAAAATCGGTAATCGTGCAGCTCTTCAGGTTCGGGGTAATTCATGTATAAACGCTCTGTTCTCATTCCCTGCCTGGTTCTGCCTTGTATGTCAATAGATCGCCATCCTTTTAAAGCGTTATCGTATAATTCACAAGGGTAGTGAGTAATCAGAATTTTAATTTTTTGGGAAGCATTAAGCCAGTCCCATATTTCCAAGGATTGTAACAAATATTTGTGTGTTGCCGGATCTGTCATTTCAAACTTATACAAGTCTTTTTTATCGCCCAGCTTTGGCCAGGATCATTTTAAAATTTGGGGCGGTACCGGTTAGTGTAAACTATAACTCATTTTTTCAACATGGTTTAATAAATCTGTATATCTATCAAACCATTTAGTTGCCATTTTTCTCATCAATCCCAAGTCTTCACCTTTGGCATATAATCCTATTATTTTTGCTCCTGAAGCCCAGGCGATCCCCATTTCTGCACAAGCATCTTTGCCAGCCGGGCCGTAATAAATTAATAAATCACAATCAGTAGCTGCCCTTGTATCAAACATAAAAGACTGATCTGATTCGCTACTATTTACCCATTCCTCAAATGTAAATTTTTTTGTAACATGGTTATGATTTTCACCATAGTTATTTTCAATCCAGCTTACTACTTCATGACCTTTTTCTCTAAGTAATGCTGTGAGCATTTCTACCCCGTGGGAATTTTTCCAACTGCTTGCAATGTAAATGTTCATAAAATTGATTTTTGTTTGAGAGAGTGAATAATAAAAGTTTTATATAATTGGCTCATAAAATTTCTATTTGGTCTGAAGGTTCAAAAGTGTGGATTCCCCAAACCCATGAAAAAATGATTTCATCCCTTAAATGGCCATACCAAAATGATAAAAACAGGGTTAAGCCAATCAGCAAAAAAGTAGAAGCCGGGTAATCTTCATGCTTACAAGTGCCAAACCAAAAAAGAGTTACCCAAACTAGGTTGAAAAAAATGCTTATTAATGAAACAATTTTTTTTGCGGTTTTCTCTTTGTCTTTTTTTGATTTCATAAAAATTAAACTTTTGCCAGGATGAGAATAATAAATGTTAACAGATTGATCCATGCCAGCAGCCCGAGTAAATTATAATAACCGGTGCCACCTTTAAATAGAATGATGCGGGAGAGAGGGGGTATATCTTTCATAAAAGTTTTTTTGAGATTTCAACAATTGGTTTGAAAAACAAGTATGCAACCTGTGGAACAACTGCTAATCCAAGCCCTTCGAGCTCAGCCACCCGACCGGGAAACCCATTAACCACTCTACCCACCGGGGGTTCAATCTTCCAATAACTCCGTGTAAAGATTCGCCCTGATTCTTTGATCTGCTTTTCGCTGATAATTTGCGGTTTTTGCCATCCCCGGCCGTTGGTGTTGGGTATAATTTTACGGCTATCGATAAAGGAATCCCGCAACCGTTTCCCGTCTTTGATCCGTTGCGCTCTTTTAATCTTTTCTGCCTGGTCTGAAGTGTTGATATACAATTTTGCTGATTGCTCGCCGTTGGTGTTGGCCACATCGTTAATTTGCCTTTCATGGCCATAGATGATAGGTTGTTGGCTGATTGTTTTTTCGATTCCCCCAGCCATTGACTTTTTTCTGAAGTCGCTACCGGTGTAGGCAACAATGAAAATTCTGTACCGTCTGTGAAGGGCTCCGACTGCTGAAGCTGGAATAATATAAAATTCGCTTTCGTATTCCAACTGCTCAAAATCTCTTCTGATTCTTTCGAGTACTGAATAAACTTCTTTGGTGATACTCGTTTGATCTTCCAGGTAAATGTTGCCACTGGATTCGTATAATTGTGTGATTCCATCAACGTTTTCCGCAACAACCCAAGTGGGCCTGAGATCGGCAATGATTCGTTTAAAATTTGGCCATTCATAGCGGTTGTCTGCCGTGCCTTTTTGCTTCCCGGCAATACTGAAAGGTTGGCAAGGGAAACCTCCGAAAATAATGTCAACGTTTGTAAGGTTGTGTTTTCCGCAGTCTTTTGCATCAAAAAATTTTTGTGAGTTAGGAAAATTTTTATTTAAAAATTTGTGTGCTTTTTTGTCTTTCTCTACTTGCCACAATACTTTTATCCCTGCCCATTCAGCGGCAAGATCAAAACCGCCAGCTCTACCTGTATATAAACTGCCCCCTGTCATAAATCAATTTTAAAATGGAAGTTTTGCGTATCTAGTGAAAAGAGTATTTTTCGTTTCTTTGTTTAAGTGAACGGCCCAACCTTTAATGGGGTTGTGAGTCCATTCAAAACGGTAGCTTATTTGTTCATAACCCAAACTTTTTAAGGCAATACCAACGTTTCGCTCTTTCAATACCTGGTTAAAAGTTTCCTGCTTTATAAAATCTCTTATCGCTGTAGATGGTGCAATGTGTGTAGCGGGGTGCTTATCATTTGGAACGCTGAAATATTGCGTGATGTATTCGTGTTCCTGTGTTACGTGCTTAAAGTCTTTGTTATTATCTTCCAGCTCTGCAATATCTTCAGAACTGATCCAGTAAATAAAATTTTTGTCGTTGAAAAGATTAAACGCCTCCGCCCAAACATCATCCATTTTTATTTTTTTGTAATCGGCTTTTATATCGAGTACTTTAAAACACAAGTAGCGGCGACTTCCTGAACTGTCGGTTAAAAAATCTTCATCGTTTGTTGAGGCCATGAAATTTGCAACCCTTATGCCTGTTGCCTCTAGCCTGCCATAAGGGCGGCGGCCCTTAATGTGTGGCAGGGTTATTAATTGTTTCATGGTGTTAGCATCGGCCTTGTTTAACCCTTTTATTTGCTCTTCAATGTTTATTAAAAAGTATTCTGCCAACTTCCAAATCGTGTCAGATTTTTTGCCTAGATCAAGCTCTCCCGTGTAAATGTAATCGGGATATAATAACCGGGGGCAAAGGTTTTCTAACCACGTTGTTTTGCCTTTTCCCTGTCCGCCAACCAGGGTTAGGCACGTATGGTTTTGGCAACCGTATGGGGTTAAAGAATTTGCAACACTCGCAACGATCCATTTTTTGAAATATTTTTTAAAGGCTTTATCGTTGTGAGTTTTTAAAGTTTCTGCGAGTTTGTCAATTGCGCCGGTTGGGTTTTTCTTTCCTACCCGTTGCATATATTCAACAATGGGGGAGTAGGTCGGCGTGTATTCAGAAAAAAGAAAAGGATAAATATTTGCAGGGGTACAGCTTTTGAATCCCTGCAACCCCATGTTTAAACTCATTGTATTGAGTTTTTCGTCTTGCAAAACTTCATACTCTGTTTTGCTTCCTGAATCCCTCCAAAGGATGCGGGTTTTTACAATATCTCGTTTAAACTCATATTTGGTTGTGAGGTATTCCCACATTGTTTTTAAGTGGTTGTAATTTGGGGCTTCGCTTTTGCTCATCAGTTAGTTTTTAAAGCATATCCATTATGCGGGTTCTGTAGCCGGTTAAATTGTTTAATTGCTGTTGCAGATCATTGGCCTTTATTCTGAATTTCTGCAACGCTTCCATTTCTTTTTGCATAGCTTTAAAAAGTTGGTTGCTATGCCCAAGTAGTTCAATGATGAGATCATATTTTTTATTAGCTTTCTCAAGGTTGATAAGTAAAAATTTATAATCCTGGTTGCTTGCTTTTCGCTCTTCTATCAATGCTTCAACCTGTTTTAACTCTTCATCCCAAGTGTTGAGCATGGCAACCACATTTCGGTAAACTTGTTCGTATTGTTCAGCCTCCCAAAACATTGTTATTCGTTGAGTAAAATATTAAATTGGTATGCTAATTCTTTGCGAAGCTCTTCGCACTCGTTGCCGTTGTAAAAGCACTCTAGGAGGCAATCGGTATGGTTGGCATTGTCAGTGATAAACATTGC
>Ga0208695_1002615_pt1 | contig 12866 bp, 6 predicted proteins | sample AD_UKC111_MetaG_FD_184449 | JGI IMG/M metagenome (GOLD analysis project Ga0208695, IMG submission 184449) | Active sludge microbial communities of municipal wastewater-treating anaerobic digesters from Hong Kong - AD_UKC111_MetaG (SPAdes)... | ecosystem: Engineered > Bioreactor > Anaerobic >... | reverse complement strand
CCGAAGAGACCCAGTCGGGTGTCATAATCGATGCTCCTTACCGCTCCATCCCTGAAAGTGAGCATTGAGGTCGAGTTGGCATAATTGACATACTCAACTCCACCGCCCAGCATGAGCTTTACTGGCAGTTCCGAATATAGCCGTTCGAAACGAAGTTTGTTCTCGGTTTCATCAGAGAGGTAATCGAGCGTTTTGGGCTTATCCTCGTCGTTATCTCTATATTTATAATTCTTGTTACGCAGCATGTTGCGGCTCAACACCCACGTATCGTAATAACCGGTGCCGAAATGCTTGTAGACAATACCTGTTGCATAGTTCCATTGATTGTAGACGGGAAGATATCCCAACAGGTAGCGTTGCGCCTCCGTTCCGGTTTCCTGAAGTCCCGTATTGAGGGTCATGTTATCGATGGCTCCGATTCCGATGAAGGTCAATTCATTCTTTGCGTCGACGGCATGCTTGAACTTTACCTGAAAATCGTTGTAGGTGGGCAGGAACGGCAATCCGATGGCTTTGAACAATAGTTGCAGATATGATTGTCTTGCCGAAACTATAAAGGATGAAGCGGCTCCTGCAGGACCATCCACCGTAAGGGCCGCATCCGATGCGCCTATCGAAATCTTGCTGTGTACACGATCCCGGCTCCCATCCTTTTGCCTTATCTCCATCACCGAGCTAAGCGTATTTGGCCGGTTGGCCGGAAAAGCACCGGTGTAGAAACTGATCTCCCTTACAAAATCGGGGTTCACCACCCCCACAACACCGCCTGATGAACCTTGCGTGGCAAAGTGGTTAATGACCGGAATTTCGATCCCGTCGAGATAGAACAGATTCTCCGAAGGACCTCCTCCACGCACAATCAGGTCGTTCCGGTTGGGATCTGTCGCTCCTACTCCGGGAAGCGTCTGCATCGCTTTCGATACGTCGCGGTTCACTCCCGCACTTTTTTCGATCTCCTGTACCCCGATGGTCAATATCGATACGGGACTCTCTATGCGCTTAAGGGTAAATGAGGGCCTCACCTCCACTCCTGACTTCGACACTTTACAAAATGCATTTTTTTAATGCGCTGATAATCCGGCAAATATCATTTTTGCGTCACCGGAATGGGTGACGCAAGACAGAAAACGCCTACATTTGCGTATGTTTGTACGCAAGAAAAAGAATCGGTCGGGTACCACGAGTGTTGTCGTTGTTGACAAGCGCAAGGGTATTTTCAGAGAAATAAAGACCATTGGTGTCAGCAAAGAAGATGATGATATAGAAGATCTGGTCCTGCAAGGCAAAAAGTGGATCTCCCGGTATTTAGGGGAACAAGATATTTTTGAACAATCGACCCGTGAGCTTGAGGAGAAACAAGTTACAGAACGCCTCTTGTCAAACATAGAGAACATCCTGCTCAACGGAACCGGGCTAATATTAAACCACGCATATCGGGTCACCGGTTTTGATGCGATGGGCGATAATACTTTAAAGCATTTGGTAATCTCCCGCCTGCATCAACCGATGAGCAAATCAGCCACGGTGGATTACCTGCAATCCTATTTTGACGAGGACCTGCAGCTTCATAAGATTTACCGTTACCTGGACAAGTTATACCACACCGGACAGGAGCGGGTTCAGCAAATCAGCGTGGAGCACACCAAGAAGATACTGGGTGGCAATATCGGGTTGATGTTTTACGATGTCACCACGCTATACTTCGAAACAGACAATACCGATGAACTTCGAGAGAAGGGATTCTCAAAAGACGGCAAGCATTCCCACCCTCAGGTGGTTCTGGGCCTGTTGGTAAGCCGTGACGGGTACCCTTTGTCCTATTCTATCTTCAACGGTTCCCAGTACGAGGGACGCACTATGCTCCCTGTAGTCGAGGACTTTGTAAGCAGGTTTGACTTGGATGACTTCGTGATCGTAGCTGATTCGGGTTTAATGAATAAAACGAATCTTGCCTTATTGGAATCAGGGAAGCATAAGTATATTATCGGGGCAAGGATCAAGAATGAGTCAGAAGCCATTAAACAATGGATACTATCCTTGGAGAAGCGTGACGGGGCGTTTTACGAGTATAATAAGGGTGGATCACGGTTAGTCGTGGGCTACTCCGAACAGAGGGCAAAGAAAGACAGGTATAACAGGGACAAAGGGGTCAAACGCCTCGAAAAGGCTTACAAAAGCGGCAAGATCACAAAAGAAAATATCAACAGGCGGGGTTACAATAAATTTCTGGAGATATCCGACAATGTCAAAGTGGTCATAGACCGGAAAAAAATACAAGAAGACGAAAGGTGGGACGGGTGGAAGGGCTATATCACCAATACCGTGATTGATGCCAAGGAAGTCTATCACCAATATAACGGGTTATGGGTCGTGGAACGCGCTTTTCGTGTCACCAAAGGAGCCTTAGAAATACGTCCCATGTTTCACTTCACCCCGCGACGGATAGAGGCGCACGTGTGCATCTGTTTTGTAGCTTACAAGGTCTACAAAGAACTTGAAAGGAGATTGAAGATAAACCACATTGATTTAAGTGTGGACAAGGTGTTGGATATCGCCAAAACAATAACCACCCTGAAAATTAAATTACCAATCAGTGGGAAGACAATGATAAGGACTATGTTAATTACACCAAAGCATAAATCAATCGCTCCACTTTTCGATGAGAAGTTTTGGGAGGACGATTAGGGTGACGCATTGTCGAAGTCAGGAATATCGATACAGGACTCTCTATGCGCTTAAGGGTAAATGAGGGCCTCACCTCCACTTCATCAAGCGAGAGAGCAGTTTCGGTCAGTTCGATATCGATAAAGGTGATCTGATTACCCAGAATCTGTATCTCCGGCGAGAAGGTCGTTTCAAAACCGATAAAGCTTGCCGCCAGGCGGACAAATCCCGGATCAATATTTGTAAAGATGAAGTTTCCCTCCATGTCGGAGGTGGTACCGACACTTGTACCCACTACCTGGATATTGGCAAATTCAATCGGCTCGTTCGTTGTTGCGTTCAGCACACGACCTTCGATGCTCCCCTTTTGGGAAAAAAGAGCTAAAACAGTAAAAAGAAGAGAAAGCGAAACAGAGAGTTTTTTCATAAATATCATTTATGCCGACAATAGAATTCGGCAATAAATCACTATAACAAAAAAACGGCTGTTTTGTTTTCTCCTCAAATCCGTCAATCCTGATGCTGCTTTATCCACTCCCTGGCATTGACAAATGCCTCCATCCAGGGGGTAACGTCGTGCTTCCTGAATTCATAGGGATACCATGCGTTCTGCCACGGGAATATAGTACGCTCCAAATGGGGCATCATGGCAAGATGGCGACCATCTGCCGAGCATACAGCCGCGGCATTATGGTCCGATCCGTTAGGATTTCCCGGATATCCGTCATAAACATATTTTGCAGCAATATTGTATTCCGACACCTCTCCGGGCAAGCTGAACCTTCCTTCACCATGTGCAACCCAGATGCCGAGCTTCGTTCCAGCTAGCGATCTCAACATCACCGAACGGTTGTCAGGAATTTCCACACTGACGAAAGCCGATTCAAATTTGTGCGAACGGTTATGATGCATCCTCGGGTGGTTTTCACCCAGTTCGGGGTAGATCAGGCCCAGTTCCATCAGTAACTGGCAACCGTTACAAACCCCCAGACTCAATGTATCGGGGCGTGCGTAAAAATTCTCAACCGCCCTACGGGCTTTCTCGTTATAGAGAATCCCTCCAGCCCAACCTTTTGATGAACCCAAAACATCTGAATTTGAGAATCCCCCACAGAAAACGGCAAACTGCACCTCTTCCAATGTTTCTCGACCCGATATCAGATCTGTCATATGGACATCCTTTACGTCGAATCCGGCAAGATAAAGCGCATATGCCATCTCACGCTCACCATTTGTGCCTTTGTCGCGAATGATGGCAGCCGTCAATCCCGAGCGCTCCTTTCTGTCCGGATCTAATCCCAGGTCGCGCATCTTTCCGGTAAAGGTGGGCAGGAAATTGAATTGCAACGGCTGTTGCTTGTAATTTTTAAATCGCTCCCCGGCCAATGTTTCACCACTCTGCTTCCGATCCAACAGATATGACGTGCGATACCATACATCCCGAAGGGCATCGATATCAAATTCCTTTCTGAAATCTCCCTTTTCGACAATCAACTTGCGATCCTCGATGGGGCGGGCAACAATGGCAAATCCAACGCCGTAATCGTTCAAGATTTTCTCTACCAGGTGGTGGTGCTTCACCTGAATGAGCACACCCGGATTCTCCGCAAAAAGGATCTTGATCAGATCGGAGTGGCGGATCTTGTCCAACCTCGCTTCCAGACCCCCCTGCGGATTCGCAAAACACATCTCGAGCATGGCGGTAATCATTCCTCCGGCAGAGATATCATGACCGGCAATGATCAAGCCGCGGTTAACCAGCTCCTGAACCGCAGCGAAAGCGTTCTTGAAATACTCGACATCGCTCACCGTCGGAGCTTCGTCGCCAATCCGGCCCAATGTCTGCAAAAGCGCCGACCCTCCCAGGCGTAACGTATCGAATGAAAAATCGATATAATAGAGATAGGTTCCCTTGATATAGGCCAGGACCGGTGAGACGATCTTCCGGACATTCTTCACCTCAGCCGCAGCGGAGATTATTACCGTTCCCGGCGAAAGCACCTTGTCATCACCATATTTCTGTGTCATGGAGAGCGAATCCTTTCCGGTAGGAATATTTATCCCCAGTTCGCATGCAAAGTCTGAACAGGCCTCCACGGCTCTATACAACCGGGCATCTTCCCCTTCGTTGCGACAGGGCCACATCCAGTTGGCACTCAGGGAAACACTCTGCAACCCCTCTTTCAGCGGAGCAAAAACAATATTGGTCAACGCCTCTGCAATTGCAGCTACCGAACCCGCGGCTGGGTCAATCAGAGCCACCTGCGGAGCATGACCGATAGAGGTAGCCACTCCGCTGTACCCCCTGTAATCGAGGGCAACTGCACCGCAATCGCTCAACGGGAGCTGAATTTCTCCCTGGCATTGCTGGCGTGCCACCTTTCCGGTTACAGATCGGTCTACCTTATTGGTGAGCCAGTCTTTACAGGCAACAGCCTCCAGTTTGAGCACATTCTCGAGATAGGTTTCGAGCTTATTCTCATCATATTCGGGCGAAGAGAAACCCTCTTCCACAGTAACATCACTCATTACTGTCTTGGGCGATTTGCCGAAGAAGTCCTCCAGTTCCATATCTATCGGCATTTGCCCGTCGGCCTGCCGGAAAGTCAACTTCATGTCGTCAGTGGTTTCACCCACCACGTAGAAAGGTGCCCTCTCCCGTTCGGCAATCTGCCTGATACGCTCAATGTCATTTTCCGGAACCAGCAGTCCCATTCTTTCCTGGCTCTCGTTACCGATAATCTCCTTTGCAGAAAGGGTTGGATCGCCTATCGGCAACTTATCCATATCGATTCTTCCACCGGTTTTCTCCACAAGCTCCGAGAGGCAGTTCAAGTGTCCACCCGCACCATGGTCGTGGATGGAGACAATAGGGTTCTCCTCCGATTCGGCCAATGTACGGATAACATTAGCCACCCGTTTCTGCATTTCGGGGTTGGCGCGTTGTACGGCGTTCAGTTCAATGCCCGACGAATATTCACCGGTATTTACCGATGAGACGGCTCCGCCGCCCATTCCGATGCGGTAGTTGTCGCCGCCCATCACGATCACCTTTTCACCAGGCTGCGGATGGCCTTTTATTGCATTGATCTTGTTGGCAAAGCCAACGCCACCGGCCAACATGATCACTTTGTCGTAACCGAACTTCCGGTAATTCTCGGCATGTTCAAAAGTGAGCACCGATCCGCAGATAAGCGGTTGGCCATATTTGTTCCCGAAATCGGAAGCTCCGTTCGAGGCTTTGATCAGGATCTGCTCAGGAGTCTGATAGAGCCATCGGCGTTCCGGCAGAACTTTCTCCCAATCGCGCCCCTCTTCCAGACGGGGATAGGAGGTCATGTAGACAGCCGTACCTGCCAATGGCAACGAGGCACGGCCTCCTGCAAGACGGTCGCGTATCTCCCCTCCCGTTCCGGTAGAAGCTCCATTGAACGGTTCTACTGTTGTGGGGAAGTTGTGGGTTTCCGCTTTTAGCGAGAGTACACTCTCAATCTCACGGGTTTCAAAGAAGTCGGGTTTATCGCCGCTTGCCGGTGCAAACTGCTCTATGGTTGGTCCCTGTACAAATGCCACATTATCCTTGTATGCCGATATCAACGCATTGGGATTCATCTCGGAGGTTCTCTTTATCAATTGAAAAAGGGAACTCTCCATCTCTTCCCCGTCAATCACAAATTTTCCGTTAAATATCTTGTGCCGGCAATGTTCCGAGTTTACCTGGGAAAAACCGAAAACCTCGCTATCTGTCAGTCTCCGGCCCAGTTTCCTGCTCACGTTGTTGAGATACTCTATTTCATCTTCGCTTAGCGCAAGTCCCTCTTTCTGGTTATATTCTCCGATATCATCGATCAAGACGATCGGTTCGGGCTGCTTGTCGACAGTGAAAATATGCTGGTCGAGTCCGCTGTACACCCGCTGAAGCATCGGATCGTATTCGGGCACCTCGCCTGCAGGAAAATATTCTTCAACTCTTACGATATAATCGATCCCCATGTTCTGCACAATCTCAACGGCACAGGTACTCCAGGGAGTGATCATTTCCCTGCGTGGACCAATGAATTTCCCGTCCAGTTGAGGATGAGCGATGGGTGTGGCGTTACCGAACAACCAAACAAGACGGTTCTGGTGTTCATCCTGGATCGGGCACTGTGCATCTACGGCAATAATACTTTGTGAAGGGGTTTTAAAAAAAGTGATCATAGCTGTTGAGGGTCTTTTTATTGATTTGCAAAGTTAATCAAAAGCTGTGTAAAAGCGGATACTATTTCGAAAGGATTTACTGAGGCGTGGTCGTGGTCAATCAACCGTGTCTCCCGATCTCAATGACCTCCAGGTCGCGGATATCTCCTCGATCCAACGTGAATCTCAGCAGTGTCCGCACCCGATGAAAACCATATTTTCCAGCCGCACCGGGATTCATATGCAGACAGTTCAGATTCTTGTCATAGATCACTTTCAGTATATGGGAGTGCCCGCAAATAAACAGTTTGGGAGGCCGTGAATATAGCTGGGCACGAATCTTCGGATCATATTTTCCGGGATATCCCCCGATATGGGTCATCAGCACCTCTACCTCCTCCACCGTAAACCGTAAGGTTTCCGGGTAGGCTCTCCGCGTAGGCCAGTCGTCGATATTCCCGTATACCGCCCGGAACGGCTTGAGGGCTTCGAACTTTCCCGCAAGCTCCAGGGAGCCGATATCCCCGGCATGCCAGATCTCGTCACACCCGGCAAAATAGGTCTCATATTTTTCATCCCACACATTATGCGTGTCGGATAGCAGGCCAATCTTTCTCATTTATCTGTGGTTGATGCTGTAACCTTTTTTTTATCGGAACAAAGTTAGTAATTTTAGCGTTGAATCATATCAATCGTTTTTTTTGCAAGTTATGCCTTACAGATACTTTAAACGAGATATAAGCTGGCTGTCATTTAATCTCCGCGTATTGCTGGAAGCAACGGATGAGTCTCTTCCGGTTTACGAACGGATTAAATTCCTGTCGATCTACTCTTCCAACCTGGAGGAGTTCTACAAGGTCCGCGTATCGGGGTACCACAGTTCAATATTGAAGAGCGTCAGCCGTGACGAATCGGAAGAGGAGGCATTGCAAACACTACTGGAGATCAATAATGAAGTCACGGAGCAGGAGAAAGCCTACTATCGTATTTTCAACGAAATGATTCTGCCGGAGTTGCGAAACAACGGCATCATCCTCTACCAGACCGAAAAGGTTGAACCGTTCCACCGGACATACGTGGAGAACTATTTCAACGAGGAGGTATTCCCCTATCTGCAACCGATGATTATACTGAAGGACGATATCCACTCTTTTATACAGGATGGATGCATCTATCTGGTGGTAAGCCTGCAGAAGAAAAAGAAAAAGAAGACCCCTGGCAGTTCCTCCTATACCTACGCCATGATGAAGATCCCCAATACAAATGTACCGCGGTTTGTGGAGCTACCTTCTTTTGGCGGGAACCATTATCTCATCTTTATCGACGACCTGATCAAGGCAAATCTGCAGAGCGTCTTTCCCGGCTATGAAATTATTGATTGTTACAGCATCAAGATATCACGCGATGCAGACTTTTCTCTAGACAAGGAGGATCAGAAGAATATTGCCGAACGGATTCTTCGCAAGGTCCGCAAACGCAAAATAGGGGCAGTAACCCGTTTCCAATACGACAAGGAGATGCCCGATTACTTTCTGAAGTATCTCTGCGAAGCGTATGAGATCGAGGAGGAGGAGCTGCTCCCCTCTGGACGGTACCTGAACCTCTCCGATCTGATAAAACTGCCCAATCCGGTAGGAGAACAGCTACGCCAACCGCTACCGCACCCGTTGCGGGTCCCCGAACTGGAAGCCAACACCTCCATCCTTCGTGTATTGCGTCGACAGGATGTGCTGTTGCATTTCCCGTACCAGTCGTTCGACTACCTGCTCCGCTTCCTGCTTCAGGCAGCATTTGACCCGAAAGTAAGGGAGATTAAGGTAACCCAGTATCGTGTGGCGGAAAACTCGGCTGTAATCAACAGCCTGATCAGTGCAGCCAAGAACGGGAAAAAAGTAACCGTTTTCGTTGAATTGAAAGCCCGCTTCGATGAAGAGAACAACTATCTCTCCTCAGAACTGATGCAGCAGGCGGGAATAAAGATCATCTACAGTCTGCCGGGACTAAAAGTGCACGCCAAACTGGCCTATGTGAGAAAACGGAGCAACGATCCTGATGTTCCGCTTAAGGGATATGCCTATCTGGGCACGGGCAACTTTAACGAGAAGACTGCCCGTATCTACTCAGATGAGGGGTTGCTCACATCCGACAAGGAGATCATCAGCGATATCGACGAAGTATTCCGGGTTCTTGAAGGCAAACCCAACATGCACGATTTCAAGCACCTGCTGGTCACCCAGTTCAACATGGTTCCGGCAATCCTGCAGATGATCGACCGGGAGATCGCTCTGACCAGGGAAGGCGGCGAAGGGTATATCATACTGAAGATGAACAGCCTTGAGGACAGGGAGATGATCAATGCGCTTTATCGTGCCAGCGAAGCGGGCGTAAAGGTTGATCTGATCGTGCGCGGCATCTGCTGCCTGGTGCCCAACCAGCCATACAGCAAAAATATCCGGATAACGCGTATCGTGGATACCTATCTGGAACATGCCCGTATATGGTACTTTAGGAATGGAGGCAATGAGACGATTTATCTCTCTTCGGCCGACTGGATGGAACGAAACCTGCACCGCCGCATTGAGGTCGCTTTTCCGGTTTATTCCGAACCGCTGAAACGGCAGATTATCGACATTCTGAAGATACAACTTTCAGATAACCGGAGTGCCGTGTGGGTCGATGAGCACCTGAACAACCTTTTCAAAAGGGAGACGGCATCACCTGACGAGCCGCCAGTAAGGGCGCAACAGGCGATTTACGACTACCTGAAGTCTACTACCGGACAATAGAGGATCAGAAAAGAGAGAGGGTGAAATCACATTTTGATTCACCCTCAACATCCTTCAGTAATGTTATTTCACTATAAACTCGAAGGAACATCAGTTGCAACTTCTCCATGTTGTGTGATATCAAGCCCTCGAGCCTCCTGCGTTTCAGTTACACGCATCGGAAGAATCAGGTCGGTAAGCTTGTACAACAGAAATGAGCCGCCAAAAGTAAAGAGACTAACAATAACCAATGCCAGCAGGTGATACAGGAAAATGGTCGGATCACCATGTATCAGACCTACCTCTTCAGCAAAAAGACCAGTAAGAATCATCCCGGTGATGCCTCCAATCCCGTGGCAGGGGAAAACATCCAGTGTATCGTCGATGCTGCTTCGCGACTTCAGGCGCATTGCAAAATAGCTTACCAGCGATGCCGCGAAACCGATGAAAATGCTCTGCCCCACCGTCACAAAACCGGCGGCCGGCGTGATGGCAACCAGGCCGACCACTGCCCCTACTGCAGCACCCACTGCAGATCGTTTTTTCCCTCTTGCTCCGTCGGTGAGCATCCAGGTCACCATGGCCATTGCAGATGCCAAGTTCGTATTTAGAAATGCCTTTACGGCAAGCTCGTCGGCTGCTAGTGCCGATCCGGCATTAAACCCGAACCAACCGAACCATAGCAAACCTGTTCCAAGCAGGATATAGGGAATGTTAGTGGGATTATCGTTGCCACTCTCCTTCCTCTTTTTCAGGAATATGGCACCTGAAAGGGCCGCAAAACCGGCAGAGATGTGCACTACGGTACCGCCTGCGAAATCAAGTACACCCCACTTGCGAAGAAAACCTTCGGGATGCCATGTCCAGTGTGCCAACGGGGCGTAAATAAAAAGAGAGAATAGGACGATAAAGACCAATAACGACGAGAAACGGATTCTCTCGGCTACACCACCCGTGATGAGGGCAGGAGTAATAATGGCAAACTTGAGCTGAAAGACAGCAAAAAGTGCAAATGGAATGGTTGCAGAAAAGGCGGGGTTAGGCTGAAAACCCACATCCTTAAACATGAAAAACGAAAGAGGGTTTCCGATGAAACCGCCCAGACTATCCCCGAAAGCAAGGCTGAATCCTACCAAAACCCAGACAACACTAATGATGCCTAATGTGATGAAACTTTGAATAAGCGTTGAAACAAGGTTCTTGTACCGGACCATCCCCCCGTAAAAGAAGGCCAATCCCGGTGTCATCAGAAATACAAGTGCGGCGGCCATCAGCATCCATGCCGTGTCTGCATGACTAACCTCCAACTCGGAGAATGTGGTGGAACTTTTAAGCGGAATCAGGGCCAAAACCGCTACCGCAGCAATTACAATAAATGGTACCGTGTACCTTCTTTTGGAGTTTTTCTCGTTCATACGTCGAAACAATTAAATGATTAAATAATCTTTCTATTCATATTTCGACGCAAATATAATCGTTTTATCGTAATTTAAAAAATATTTTTATCTTTTTGTTATCATATCTATTATTTTAATCTCAAATAGTCATTGCAGGCACATAAAAAAGAGACCGCCACATCAAGTGATTGGCGGTCTCTTTTTTACGGCAAAAGGTACTTTTAGAAGAACACGTAACGGTTATCTTCCACTTTCAGTTTATTTTTAAGTATCTCCATCGACTGGATCTGAAGCATGTATGCATTATTGCTTTGCATCAGATTCTTTTGGGCCTGGCTATCGAATGTTTCCACTCCTTGCGTTCTATCCGTTACATTTACAACGTATACACCCATATTTCCCTTTACTGGCGATGAAACCGTGTTCAACGGAGCAAATGCCGACAAGGCATTCAGTACGGGTTCAAATCCCAGCCCCGAAATATTTCTCGTAGTAAAGTTGACAAACTTTACGGTATCGACAGTCGTCTGCATCTCTTCGGCATAATCTTCCAGAGTGGTCAGGTTCTTGGCGGTCAGATCGGCGATGATCTTCTCTGCCTTCTTGTCGTTGATCAATCGGGTACGAATGCCCGAAGCCACCTCTTGCAAAGGAGCCACACCTGCCGGGTAAACATGGTCGAGACGTGCAACTATGCGCATGTTGGTCATATCGAACTTCCTGACTGTTCCCGGTTTTTTCTCGTTTACAGCCCAGGTGACCACCTGACGCGAACCGGGTATCTGCATCAACGAAAAGTCGTTAGCCGAAACACGAGTGTCGGGCATGACAAAATATCCTTTCTCAGTGGCCAGTTCATTGAATTTCTTGCCCACTTCCGGGTCTGAAACAAACTGGTTGAGTTCGTTATCCACGTTGTTGGATGTCTTTTCGCTCACTACGACCGGCATGACAATAGTGGCAATCTTGTATTTCTGGACCGGTGCGGTACGTTCCTCAACTTGCAGGATCAGCTGTTGGCCGGGTACCTTTACCTTGAAAGCTTTACCTACAGGGGCGCTGAATGCAGCTTTCACCACCTCGGCACTAACCTGTACCAGATCGATCTCGCGGACCCAACCTACATCACCGCCGTTCGATTGCGGATTCAGGCTGTTTGCGACCTCGGCAAAAGACTTGCCGCCCTGTATCTCATTGAATACACTATCCACGAAATGGGTAATGATGCTATCCTGTCCTGCCAGTGAAGCATCCGGAACAGCCATCATCCTGAGACGTACCGAGTCGGGAGCGACCGTTTTGTCCAGCAGTTTGTAGATCGTATAGCTATTTCCTTCGCGGACCGGACCTTTGATATCTGAAACGGTTGCAGACTCTACAAACGACTTCTGTCCTTCAGTCAGTGAATTTGCAGCAAGATAGACATCCCTGAACGGCACGTCGGAATAATCGGCAACCACGGGTGCCGGATTTGTGGCCTCCAGCAGTTTTTGATATGCTTCGTTGGCCTGAGCTTCAACTTCGGCAAAATCGGCATCACTTGGAACAATCTCCTTTGTAAAATAGGAGATCTTCGCCATGGGCACATCCAACCGGAAGAGGTTTTTATTCTTTTCGTAAAACGATTTCACTTCCTTGTCCGATACGGTAACCGTCGAGTCGGGTAGGGAGAAATAGCTCTTCATCACATAAGCCATATCTGCATTCTGTTGCGACAGCTCGAATGTGGTTTTCGCTTCAACATCGTTCACCATCACGGCATTGGTAAGCAATGAGGTATACTTCTCCTGCAGGCGTTGATACTTGATCATGTTTTCGATAAACAACCACATCGATCTGTATTGCTCAACAACAGCTCTCT
>Ga0208695_1002612_pt1 | contig 12870 bp, 10 predicted proteins | sample AD_UKC111_MetaG_FD_184449 | JGI IMG/M metagenome (GOLD analysis project Ga0208695, IMG submission 184449) | Active sludge microbial communities of municipal wastewater-treating anaerobic digesters from Hong Kong - AD_UKC111_MetaG (SPAdes)... | ecosystem: Engineered > Bioreactor > Anaerobic >... | reverse complement strand
TGCATTGGCGTATATATGAAAATAAAGCTCTAAAAGTTCCACATCATCATTATTCACATATATAACCTGCTGCTCTGCTGTCAGCTCCTTATTATCCGTATCAAGAACCGCATCTATAATATACTGATTGACATCCGTTCCCTTAGCTGCCGGGGAAGGCACAACAGCAGGAACCGGCATATTCGGGCTCTCCTGCTTTACGGAACAGCCTCCGGTAATCAATATAAACAACGCAATAATTATAACAATTGTGCTTTTCTGCTTGACTCTTCGAATCAATAAAATCAACCTTTCTATAACACCTTATTCATATCCCATTCAATAATACCATATACACAGGGATGAAAGCCACGCTCAGAATTGAGGTTATTGTAACCATATATGTTGCATAATATTGATCCCCGCCGAAAGCAGCAGCTACAATTGCAGACTGTGCGATAACGGGCATGGCGGATTGTATTACAAACACCTTGGTCATTAAGCTTGGAATTGGAATAACAAGGGTCAGGGCATAAACTATCAGCGGCGAAATTACAAACCTGCCCAACAGCAAAGCAGCCATATCCTTGTCAAATTTAATATCCTTAATATTGATGGTACTGAAGTTTATTCCAATAAACAGCAGCGACAGCGGAGTTGTCATCTGTCCTAAATATCTGCAGCTGTCAAGTATAAAACCCGGGAGCTTGATTCTTAATATTAAAAGCAGCATTCCAGCCAACAATCCCAAAAAAGGCGGAGAAAATATCCTCTTAACTGTATTGATGCTGAATATGGCCTCCCTGCTCCCTCCTTTGTCCTTGCTTATGCTGTGTATCCCAATTGTCCAGAAAATTGTTGTATTCGCAACATAATAAAACAGAACATAGGGTACGCTTTGTTCTCCGAAAAGTGCCAAATTCACAGGCAGCCCCACAAATATAGTATTGGAGGCAAAGAACATTGTCCGAAAAATTCCCTTTCTCTCAGGATTGACCTTTATTATTTCTGATATAACCACTGCCAATGCATAACATATAATCATTGAAGCAAAAGGTATTATTATGCCTTTGCCCGCACTATAGAGTTTTTCCCTGTCGAATAAAGAAAGTATATTTGAAACCATCATAGCCGGCAGTGATACATTTATTACCAGCCTTGAGAAAAGTTCTACCGCACCCTCATCAAAGAAACCCTTGCGGGCAAGGAAACATCCCAGCAGAGTCAGCACTACCATACTTAATACAGATTGAAGCGCGTTTAATATAACATCCATTATATGTTCTCCTATGTTCAAAAAATAAATCAAGCCATTTTATGCCGTTTACTAAACTTGAATTTTTTCATAACCAGATTTACTAAAGGTATTAAATATAAATAAAACGAATACAAGACATAACTGTTGTCTGCAGTCAATGCAGCAGCAGGTACCGCCCCGGCAATATTCCACGGAATAAGGGGCAACATCACTATTGCTGTGTTTTCAAGATCCACTGCAAGTTCATATTTATCTATGCCTGCAGAATCATACATGTTCTTGATTATCTGATATGTGAGCATAACAGCAAGAACCTGGCTGCAGCCAAAAGACCCTGCAATAAAGCTTGTTGCAATCATAGTGCCGAATATGCCGATTCTATCCCTCAGCTTTATTATCATCCCTTCAAGGGATTTAAGCAAGGAAGCACCTTCAAACACTCCCGACAATGCAAAGGATACAAGTACAATAAGCATAATATTCAGCATTGAAGCAATACCGCCGCCCGCCATGATATCCCCCAGGAAGCTCTGCTCCGATCTGCTGTAGCCCATTATAATATATCTTAATACATCCGCCGCAGACTCCTTCTGAACAAGCACAGCAATAACAGCCCCGCACAGGATGCTTGCAGGCATGGATATCTTTACATCTATCTTAAGAACAGCAAGTACAAGCATTATCAGGGCTGGCAGAAATACAACCCAATCCAGGCTGAAGTTCTCGGCTATCTCGGTTATTATCCGGCTTTCACCAAGCTGCAGGGGGTTCTGAAAGGACAATACCCCATAGATAATTCCGGCAATAACAAAAGGTATTGCTGCAGTACTGAACATGTTCTTTATATTTATATAAATGTCAGTATCTGTAATACTTGACACCAGATTAGCGCTGGATGACATGGGAGAACATCTGTCCCCAAAATATGCTCCTGCAATTATCGCTCCTGCAACAATATTGATATTTAAATCTCCTCCCTTTACCATTACCATAAGTATAGTGCCCATAGTGCCGACAGTCCCTAAAGAAGTCCCCAGCAAAAAAGAAAGAATGCTGCACAGTACAAAAGCATATAGTATAAAAAGGTTCGGGTTCATAAGCTTTATTCCGTAATATACAACATATGCAACAGTGCCTGAGGCTCTCCAGGCAGCCGTTATAGCGCCAATCAGTATCAGTATGTTAATAATCGGCAATACCCTTCTGATTCCTTTCAGAGCCATGCTGAAAATTTCCCTTGGCTTATATCCCCTCTTATAAGCAATAATAACAAATACAATAAGTCCGACTAAAAGAGGATATAAAATGTTTATTCCCCTGTAAACACTGAACATAAGAAGTATAAACGTACCGACAAGTGCAGTTGTTACATCCAAACTATTACCTCCAGATACTGTATCATAATCTAAATATCATTATATTATTTAGCTGCACCCTTTTCCATAAAAACATTTTCGTATATTTAGGTTTAATTTATATAGTGCCAATAATAACTGCATTATGCTTTAATCAGAATCTGCTGTCAGGTGTCTGCTTATAAGTTTTATTAATAGATCCTAAAATTACCAGAACAAAGCTGATAAAAATTCCGAAAAACAGCGGATCAAAACTTGCCGGCAAAAATACCTTGCCCACCATCACCGATAGTGGACTGATAACCATGGAAGCAATGGCATAATTGCTTTTAACCTTTCCTTTTAAAAATAGTGTAGCACATAAAGGTACAAATATAGTTGCACCTCTAAGACCCATAGACATGAAACTCCACTTTAATATCAATGATTTTGCATTGCCCGTAGTAAATAAGAGAGCCAATACCAATGATGTCATTATTACAAGCCTTGATACCTGAAGTTGTTTTTTATCATCGGCATCTGTATTTATGAAATTTTTGTATATATCCTTTGTAAATATAGTGCTTATGCCAAGTGAAAGCCCTGCCCCCGTGCCAACTATTGTCACCAGCAGAGTTGCCAGCACTATTCCTCCAAGCCATGGATTCATGTACTTCAATACAAATAAAGGAAAGGCTGAGGCGGGATTCATATCCGGATAATTCATCTTCATAAACAAGCCAATGAATATACCGGCTAATCCTATAGGGGGTATCAGAATTCCGCTTATAAGTGAACCCAGTTTGGATTCTTTCAGGTTTTTACCGGATAGTACGGCTTGTATATAGGTTTGTGTGGATAAAACCCCCATAATCAAAGAGAATCCGGCAGCTCCGTCTATCCATACTCCTCTTCCGAAAAGACTGAAGTAGGGATAACTGGGAAATGTGATTCTAAATTGCTCAAAACCTCCTCCAACGGTTATGGCAATAATACCTCCAATGATTGCAGAAATATATAGCAGAACCAGCTTTGCCACGCCAACTATGCCTGTCCCTAAGACGCCGCCGAATATTACATAAAAAGACATAAGTAAAATAGATGTTAATGATGCAACCATTGGGCTGACCCTGAACATGGATGTAATCAGAGCTGAGGCTGCCAGTATTTGAGCAATTATATTCAAAAAAGTACCCAGGGACAAAAATATACTGGAAACCGGCCTTGCTCTCGGCCCGAATTCTTCAGATAAAATTTGAGGCACTGTCTCCTTACCGCTTCTATTTAGGGGTGCCGCAAAAAAGAAAGCCAATATCAAACATCCTATACCTGCACCCAAAGTAAACCACCAGGCAGAAAAACCATACAAGAAAGCAAGCTGAGCGGTTCCTATCGTAGATGCTCCTCCTACCAATGTACCCATAATCGTGCCTGCAATAATTCCTCTTCCGGCTTTCTTACCGCCATGTGAAAAATCTTCTGCTGTTTTTACCAGCCTGCCGGAATATGCTCCTATAATAATTATCAGTATTAATGTTAAGATAATGCCCAATACATGTTGATATGTAAGTTCTAACATATTGATATCCATCCTATGATGTCTGTTCTATATGCAAATTTGATTTCCATATGTTTATTCCCCTTGTAATAATATAAATTGCTATGCGATCTGTAAGCCTTTGTTGAAAGCTTCAATATTTAATTTCATTATTTTGGGTTTATCACAATATATACTCTCTATGGCCTTTAAAACGGACTCCGCTTTTAGTATTTCAGTCAACTTAACTATCGCACCGATAGCCATAACATTTGCCGAAGCTGCATTGCCCAACCCTCTTGCCAAGTCGGTAAAAGGAAATCCGTATTGCTTTGCTTTTGATTCCGTAAATGCTGTAACTAAGTTACTGTCATATATCAAGCATGCTTCAGAATCAATTTTACCTGCATACCTGTCATAAGCCACTTGAGCCAGGGATAATACTATGTCCTCTTTCATAACTTTCATATAGTATATTTCCTTATTGCTTATTATAATGTCGGATTTGGTAAATGTTCCCCTGGTTTCAACTCCATATGATGAAGAAAGAGTTGCAAATTTATTTTCATAGATAACTGCAGCTTCAGCAATGATTTCTCCGCAGGATATTAAACCCTGTCCTCCTACTCCGCTTAGAATTATTTGATACTTATCCTTCAAGTTTAGTCCCTCCTGCAGTAATATTCTCCATGCATTTATCCACTATATCCTGGTACTTTGTACTATAGTCCGGTATATTTCTGTCAGCAAATTTCCCTATAATAAATTTTCTTTCCTTTTCTTCAACAGACAGCTTTTGAGAAGCTGTTATGTTTATAGAGTTGTCATTAATCCAATTAAACAATTCGGGGACTTCCTTCATCCCATTTAAACGGTCGAAGTGCGTAGGACATGGGGATATAACTTCAATAAAAGAAAATCCTTTTTTCTCAAGTCCTTCCTCAATAAATTTCTGCAATTGGATCACATTATAAACTGTGCTCCGGGCTACATAGGGAGCGCCTGCCGCTTCTGCAAGCTTACACAGGTCAAATCCGGGCTCAATATGTCCATATCTTGATGTTACAGTATATGATTTCTCGGGAGTCGTACCGGAATACTGCCCTCCTGTCATACCGTAATTGAAATTATTAACAACGATTGCTGTTACATCTACATTTCTTCTTGCCGCATGTATAAGGTGATTGCCTCCGATTGTAGCTCCATCTCCGTCGCCCATCAAAGCAATTACTCTAAGCTTTGGATTGGCTAGCTTTATGCCGGTGGCAAAGGCTAAAGCCCTGCCGTGAGTACCGTGAAAGGTATTTGTATTAATATAATCGTCTGCCTTTCCCCAGCATCCTATACCGGTAACCGCTACCGTATTTTTTTTATCCAGCTTCAATTGGGCAAAGGCCCGAAGTAAGGCTCCTAATACTATACCGTTTCCACAGCCCGGACACCAAAACAAAGGCAGCCGCTCTTCCAACAAATAATCCTTAAACTTTACTTCTGACACTCTTCCACCTCCTTTATTTTTTCTGCTATTTCGTTAGGATGTATGGGCAGACTGTCTATTCTATTGACACCAACTATAGGGATATTGTTTTTATTTACTCTATATACTTCTCTGATAAGCTGTCCCAGGTTTAATTCCGGAACTACCGCTCCTTTGACACTGTTGCAGACTTCCGTTACTTCCTCATCCGGGAATGGCCAAAGGGTAACAAGCTGCAAAACACCTGCTTTCTTCCCTTCAGCCCTTAATATTTCTACTGCTTCCAAGGCCGATCTTGTGGTGCAGCCAAAGGTAATGATTGCATATTCTGCGTCTTCCATATGATATTTTCTTGTAATCACTATGTCTTTTTTGTTCTTTTCGATTTTATCCATATAATGTCTTATGAATTTATCCGCATTGGCAGGTGTTGCATTCGGATATCCCGCCTCATCGTGAGTGGATCCCGAAAGCCTTACAATATAATCGCTGCCATAGCTTGCCAATGGAGCTATCCCGTCCTCGCTAAAATCGAAAGGCTTGTAATCCTTTGGATCACATGAAGGCTGCTTTCTGTTTACAATATCCTCAGGCTTTATTTCATTAATAATCGCTCGCTCCTGTAAATGGCCTATTATCTCATCTGCCAAGAATATTACCGGCGTACGGTACTTTTCTGCAAGATTAAAGGCTTTTACCGTTAAATAGTAACAATCCTCTACAGATGAAGGAGAAAGTACTATTATCCCATGATCTCCGTGAGTCCCCCATCGGCTCTGCATAAAGTCTCCCTGGGCCGGTTTTGTAGCAAGGCCCGTACTTGGCCCGGAGCGCTGGACATTTATTATTACACAGGGAATCTCTGCCATTACAGCCACTCCCAGGTTCTCCTGCATTAATGAAAAACCCGGTCCGCTTGTAGCAGTAAAGGACTTCTTCCCTGCAGCCGATGCACCTATAATTGCCGCCATGCTCCCTATCTCATCCTCCATTTGTATATACAGCCCTCCCAGTTCCGGAAGGCGTTTCGATGATATTTCGGCAATTTCAGATGACGGGGTGATGGGATAACCGGCGAAAAACCTTGCTCCGGCAGCAAGTGCTCCTTCGGTTATTGCTTCATTCCCCTGCATAAACCTGATACTACCCAACTTTTCATCCTTTCCCACCTCCACCTTTATTGCAAAATCCGGGCATCTATATTCACACAGCTTACAGCCAATACACTCTTTAGCCCGCGCAGGCAATGGCGTTTTATCTATTTCCCTGTCAAATAGTTTTACAGGACAAATCTCTATACATATACCGCATCTTTTGCAGCGATCCATTTTTACTATAATTCTATTCATGGATGTATTCCCCTCCAAAATTGAAAAAATTTAGATTAACCGTCAGCTATATGACTTTAGCTGCTCCTCGCCTCTTAATACCCTCAAAACACCTTGAACAAGTGCTTCCATTTCATTTTCGCCGGGATATACCTTGACCGGAGCAATAAATTCTACTCTTTCTCTGATCCATGAAACAAATTCATTGTCGTAGGCTATTCCGCCCGTCAGTATAACAGCATTTACATCTCCTTTAAGCACGGCCGCTGCTGCTCCGATTTCTTTAGATATCTGATACGCCATGGTTTCATATATGAGCTTTGCATACTTATCTCCCGATTTAATCCTCTTTTGAACTTCCCTGCCGTCATTGGTACCTAAATATGCCACCAGGCCGCCGTTACCGGTTATCTTTTTCTTAATTTCTTCTTTTGAATATTCCCCGGAGAAACACATATCTACTAAAGAGCCTATGGGAACCCCGCCGGATCTTTCGGGTGAGAAGGGGCCGTCTCCGTCTAACGCATTGTTCACATCCACCACTTTGCCTTTTTTATGTACCCCTACAGATATTCCGCCGCCCAAATGAGCAACAATAAAATTATAGTCTGCATATGTGCCTCCCAATTCTTTTGCCGCCTTTCTGGCCGCTGCTTTCTGGTTAAGGGGATGATCCTTGGATTTTCTCTCTATCCCAGGCATTCCGGAAATCCTTGCATACTCCTCAAACTCATCAACAACAACGGGATCCACAACATATGAGCATATACCCAATTCTGTCGCTATAGAATGTGCTATTATGCCTCCAAGATTTGATGCATGCTGTCCCATTACACCAATTTTCAAATCTTTTACCATTGCCTCATTTATTTCATAAGTACCTCCCTGAACAGGCTTCATATTCCCTCCTCTGCCTACAATCACGTCTATTTCGGATAAGTCTGTCCCGGATTCCTTTACAGCATTTAATATTATTTCTTTCCTGAACTCATACTGGTCACTTATTTTATCATATTTTTTTATCTCCTCTGCGGAATGTGATAAATTCTTTGTAAATATTGGAATCTCATTCTCATATAAAGAAATTTTAGTTGATGTGGAACCCGGATTAATTGCTAAAATCTTTAATATCTTTTTCATCTGTTCAACCTCCGATACAATTATATTTTGTCAGCCACCAATACTGCAACAGCTATGGAGTTCAGCTTTGATACGCTGGAGCTTGCTCTTGAAGTAAGTACTATTGGAGCACCGGCCCCCATAATAATCCCTGCCTTTTCAGTATATGCAAAGTATTCCATAGCCTTATTCAATACATTGCCTACTTCAAGATTTGGCGCAATTAACACATCTGCTTTTCCTGCTACAGGATGATCAATTTTTTTATGCTTTGCGGCTTCTTCCGAAACTGCATTATCCAATGCAAAGGGGCCCCCTACAATGCAGCCGGTAATCTTACCTTCTTCATTCATTTTAACCAATTCAGCAGCATGAACAGTTGAAATAATCTTTTCATTTACTTTTTCAACAGGACAGAGTATTGCTACTTTTGGGTTCTCATTGCCTAATGCATGAGCAACCTTAACAGCGTTTTCTATTATGCTTACTTTGTCTTCCAAGGTGGGGGAAATGTTTAATGCAGAATCACTTATTATAAAGAACCTGTCATACCTGTCTACCTTCAGCACACCCACGTGACTGAGAAGCCCCTTTATATTCAAACCTGTTTCTTTATTCAATACTGCTTTTAATACGATGGATGTATCCACAAAACCCTTCATAATAGTTGACGCTTTCCCTGTTTTGACAAGCTGCACAGCTTTGTTGCATGATTTATTTATATCTTTTTCGTCAATAATTTGATAATTACATGGATCAATGCATTGGTCTTTGAGTATTTCCTCAATTTTGTCCCTGTCTCCTACCAAAACAGCATTTATTATACCTTCCAGCCTGGCAAATTCAACTGCCTTTAAAACATCCTCATCTTCGGCAGCCGCTACTGCAATGGTCTTTGGGCCTGCTTTTCTTGCGTATTTTATTATCGTTTCAAAATCTTTAATCATAAGCATTTCCTTTCATCTAATTTAATACTTTTGTATAAGCAACATTTATGCCAATTCATATATTAATCTATGAGCGCCAATCCAGCCGGATATTGCTATACCTTTATTATACACGAGCAAACGTAAAGCAGGAAACTTGTTAATAAATTTAACATGCCTCCTGCTTTATGTTTATATTTTGCCGGACTCCAGCTGTCTTATTTCAGCAAGCAATTTCTTATATTCCATGTCCAGTTGCTCCGGATCATCGCCCTTCCCCGGCATGGACAGCCTGCTTAGTATCTCCGAAAGCCTGGTATCAAGCAGCAGCTTCTGCCTTTTCTTATCAGCCTCATCGGTATCGGATACAGGCTTCTTTGAGTCGATATACTCACCGTAGCTTCCTTCAAAGGTATTCAGCCTGCAGCCTTCAATGAATAATATCCTGTCAGCGGTACTGCTGATAAGCTTCCTGTCATGGGAAGCAAAAAAGATAGTACCTTCATATAGCTTCATTGCATTTTCCACCGCTTCCATGGAGTCTATATCAAGATAGTTGGTTGGTTCATCAAGAATAATGACATTTGCATCCGAGCAGAATATTTTTGCGAAGCAGGTTCTTACCCTCTCCCCACCGCTAAGCTTTCCTGCCTTTTTATATACATCATCCCTTCTGAAGAGCAGCCTGGCAAGTATTGTCCTCACAAAGTTTTCAGGATATACACTTTCTTTCATAACATTTTCAAGTATTGTTTGATTATCCTTGAGGATATCAGTCCCCTGACTGAAATACCCAAGTTTTACACCATTAGCAAGCTTAATTGACTTGTCTCCCTCCATTATCATCTTGAGAAGAGTAGATTTTCCCGTACCATTTCCTCCTAGTAGAGCAGTTTTTGACCCGTTCAAAATTTCAAATTCCGCATCCTTGAACAGCTCCTTAGAGCCAAAGGCTTTTGATATTCCGCTCCCCGATATCAACGCTCTGCTTACAGGTTTTTCAGCGCCCTGAATATCTATTATGGCATGCTGCTGCTCCTTCGGTTTTTCCTTTTTCTCAAGCTTGCTGATTCTGGTCTCCATAGCCTTGATTGCTTTGTCGAGATTTGCTTTGGCCTTCTGGTTTCCCGTTTTATGAAGACGTGCCTCCGAGTTTCCCATGCGGGAAGGTGCTTTCTTCATGGATGTCTCCCTGCTCTTCTTCTCTTTGATAGCATCTTCCAATGCACTTTTATTATCCAAGTACTGCCGGTATTCAAACCGGGCCCTTTCAAGCTCCATCTCCTTCTGCAGCTTGTATTGGGAATAGCTGCCGCTGTACTGCTTCAATTCTCCCCCCTCTATCTCAACTATCTTGCTGCAAAGCTTATCCAAAAGCTCTCTGTCATGGGATACAATTAATATCAACCCTTTGTAGCCTGCCAGCTTTTTTTCAAGAAGTTCTATTCCCTGTATATCCAAGTTTGAAGTAGGCTCGTCAGCAAGAAGTATGCTGTTGTTTTCCGAAAGGCTGCTGGCAATCTTGAATCTTGTCTTTTCTCCCCCGCTTGCAGTATCAAGATTATTGAAGCATAGCTCGAATTCCTTTGCCATTCGTCCGTCTACCTCTGAAGCTGCTTCAATATCCAGCTGTGTTATATAGGATATCTCTCCATATAGCCTGATACTGCCTTCCTCAGGCATATTCCTTCCTGCGATTATATCAAGGAGCGTTGTCTTTCCGGTGCCGTTTGCCCCTACTATGCCGATTCTCTCCCCGTAGTATGCCTTAAAGTCCTTAATATCCAATATGAGCCTGTCACCATAATATTTCTTTATACCGTTAATCTCCAATAAGAGCATAATCATCTCCCCTTTGCATCACCTATTGTATAAGCTATTACACTTGCTTATACAATAAAAATTCCCCTCCTGCTTTTCCGGAGAGGATACATAGTTGCAGAAAGCATGCCTGCAGCGATAACTGCCTATGGCAGCAAACATACTGTAATATATAATATACATAGAGCTATATATCCCAACCGGAACTGAATGAATAGCAGAATAAACCCCGGTGCGGGGATAAATCTGCTAAGTGTTTAGTTGTTCCTGATTAGAATAATATCCTCATGTATTCTATACCTTGCCTTTCTTCATTTCGTACTAATTATAGTAAAGTGACCTGTGAAAGTCAAGCTGCAGAAAATAGTTATTCATATTCCGGAAGGAAATTATTCCATTATGTCGAATTTACTGAATTAGTATAATTAACTCAAGAGGAGCACGTCATGGAACTTACTGTACAAAGAGCAAGAAACATAATAAATGCATTGAAAAACGGCGTTGTGCCTGACTGCGACCTGGAGCTCCTCTGTGTGGGAAGAGACAGGGAGATTAGGGAATTCCAAAGGTGCTTCCAAGTGATTTCCGAAGGCAGCGGTACTGTGAAGTTTCTTAACGGGGAATACGGCTCAGGAAAGTCCTTTTTTATGAATGTGATCAAGCAATCTGCCGTCAAAAACGGTTTTATCGTGTCGAAGGTGCAGGTGGACAGAGGCTTCAGATTCAATAATCTTGAACACTTATATTATCATGTTATGCATAACCTTACTCTTAATATAGCCGAAGACTCCGCCACAAGCTTTGAGAGCATATTTGACCTTTGGATCTCCAAGCTTCAGGAGTCATCCAACAAAGACAGTGCTGCTGCGGAAATAAACCAGGTTATTGCATCCCTTAACCGGTATAATATGTCCTTTGCCAGAGCTTTTCTGGCATACATAAGGGCAAGAATCGAAAAGAACAAGGTATTATCTGACACAATAGCCTCCTGGTTAATGGGAGAGAAGAACATCCCCGCAAGTGTTAAAGCAAAATTTGATGTGGTAGGCAGCGTTGACAGGCTTAATTCCATTGACTTCCTGAGGGCTTTTGTAAAGCTTATCAAGCTGTTGGGATACAGCGGCCTGATAATCCTTATAGACGAGCTTGAGCTGATTATGAACGAAAGAATAGATATCAGAAGAGTTTCCTATGAGAATCTCAGGAATATTATTGACATATGCTGCTCGGGAGAATTGGGAAGCTGTATGTTCGTTTTTGCCGCTACCAATGACTTCTTTGAGAATCCCGAAAAAGGTATAAAAACTTATGAAGCCCTGTCCCAAAGACTGGGAGACGCCATAGACAAATCCAATTCCTCTTTATATGATGTGAGACAACCCGTAATAAGGCTTCATAAACTTAATACGGAAGAGTTTCAGGAGCTTACCGACAGAGTAATCGATATATATAAAATGCTTTATGGTTTTAAACCCGTAAACAGCAATGAATCCATCAGAAGCTGGACCTTCATTTCCTTAAGAAAATTCGGCGGGAAAATAGCCGAGCTGAGTATCAGGGAATACTTGACCAAACTGATCGAGGTACTTGATATAATGGAGCAGCACCCGGAAAACAGGCTCTTTACCTCCGAGCTGAAGGCAGTAAAAAAGGGCGATACTGAAGTGTACATAAACCGAAATCGATAAATATGCGAAGGGGTATCGCAATCGATACCCCTTCGTTTCTCTTAATGGGCTTCCGCCCCCAGATATGCTTTCTTGACATCAGGATTTGCAAGCAGTTCCTCACCTGTCCCCTTCATGATTATTCTCCCTGTCTCCATAACATATCCCAAATCGGCAATATGGAGAGCTGCATTTGCATTCTGTTCAATAAGGAGGATTGTAACTCCCTGCTTGTTTACTTCCTTTATGATGTTGAATATTTCCTTGACTATAAGAGGTGCAAGCCCTAATGACGGTTCATCCATCATCATAAGCTTCGGTCTTGACATCAGCGCCCTGCCTACCGCAAGCATCTGCTGCTCGCCTCCGGACAATGTGCCTGCTGTCTGCCAGCTTCTCTCCTTAAGTATAGGAAACAGGCCAT
>Ga0208695_1002606_pt1 | contig 12889 bp, 11 predicted proteins | sample AD_UKC111_MetaG_FD_184449 | JGI IMG/M metagenome (GOLD analysis project Ga0208695, IMG submission 184449) | Active sludge microbial communities of municipal wastewater-treating anaerobic digesters from Hong Kong - AD_UKC111_MetaG (SPAdes)... | ecosystem: Engineered > Bioreactor > Anaerobic >... | reverse complement strand
GCCTTGCGCTTCTCTCAAGGTTTACCTTATCGCCTTCCTTCAGAAGCCCGAGATTCGATTTCTCAAGAGTCTCCTTTATTGCTGTGACTGTATAGGTATCCTTTTCTTTCCTGACCACGGTCAGGCACACCCCGTTATGTGAAATGCTCTGGTCGATCTTCAGCTCGTCTGTGAATGAGCATCTCATTGTTATATGGAGGTTGTCCTTTTCCTTCTCAAGTTTTACGACAGGGGCGGCTTCTTCGATTATTCCTGAAAACATGGCATTGATTGTTTAATCTGCCGTAAAGATATTGAATTCCCGCAAAAAATGACTTTTCATGATGATGGGGATAAATCCCCTGACGGCATGCCTCACACCTTACTGCACCCTGCAACAGGCAGCCAATTTTTAATGAACTCTCTTTTTCATCACCTTTCCCTTTACGACTGGCATATCCTCTCTCTTCCATGCCAACAGTCCTCCCTCAAGGTTGAAAAGATTCCGGAATCCGCTTTCGTATAGTTTTTCTGCAGCACGTTTGCTTCTGTACCCGGTTGTACAATAAAGGAAAAGAGAAAAATTCCTGTCGAGTGTGTCGGTAAGTGCTTTCATTTCCCTGGACGAGGGGATGTTGATTGCTTCCCTCAGGCGTTTTCCCCTGAATTCGAAAGGTTCCCTGACATCGATAATTAGCGAAGGATCTCTTTTCAGGTATTCGAGGTGGAAATAATAGGGGTCAAGGGATATGTATTTTGATGAGGAATCAGTCTGTCCGCAGAGCGAGGAACTGAGTATTGCCAACAGGATGCCTGAAAGGGTTGCGAGTTTCATTTTTACCAGTTGATTGGCAAAGTAAGTAAAATCCTGTGAAATCAATAGGGCTGAAACCCCGATTCCCGTTATTGCATTCATAACTCCGCCGTGAAGACCGGAGTATAGGCTTATGCCTCCTTCAGGGAACTGAGCCCCCCTTATTTTAGACTTTACATTGTACCATCAAGCCTTTTTTCATATCTTTGTGCGATTTTTTCAAAAACTTTCTGAAACAATAACTTATTGATCCAATGGGAAAACGGTTTCCTGAATATAAAAATCTTGATCTCGCTCAGGTAAACAAAGACATTCTGAAGTTGTGGGATGAGAACGACACTTTCCACAGAAGTGTCCGTGAAGTGAATGGCAAAGGCGAATTTGTCTTCTATGAAGGCCCTCCTTCCGCAAACGGCATGCCCGGAATACATCATGTAATGGCGCGTACCATCAAGGATGCTGTCTGCCGGTTTAAAGCCCAGTGCGGATATGAGGTAAAACGCAAGGCGGGATGGGATACCCATGGATTACCTGTTGAACTCGGAGTCGAAAAAGCACTCGGCATAACAAAAGAAGACATAGGTGGAAAAATATCTATCGAGGACTATAACAAGGCCTGCAAGATAGATGTTATGAAATACACCGACATGTGGGAGGAGCTTACGCGCAAGATGGGCTACTGGGTCAATATGGACGATCCTTATATTACATACGACAACAGATATATTGAAACTCTCTGGTGGCTGCTTAAACAGCTGCATTCAAAAGGATTCCTGTACCAGGGCTATACGATACAGCCTTTTTCTCCGGCTGCCGGCACAGGCCTTAGCTCGCACGAGCTTAACCTGCCGGGTTGCTACCGCGACGTAAAGGATACTACCTGCATTGCACAGTTCAGGGTCATCAGAAATGCCAGATCGGAATTTCTTTATAAGGATACAGATACTGCAGATGTCCATATAATGGCATGGACAACAACTCCCTGGACTCTTCCTTCAAATACTGCCCTGGCAGTGGGCAGGGAAATAAACTATGTTAAAGTCCGCAGTTTCAATCCTTATTCAGGCGATCCGATAACTGTCGTTATTGCAAAAGACCTCCTGAATTCAATGTTCCCGGATGCAAATGCTTCACTTGACTTTTCGGAATATAAGCCGGGTGACAAGAAAATACCTTTTAAAGTACTTGATGAGTTCAGGGGAAGCCTGATGGAAGGCATCAGTTATGAACAGCTTATCGACTGGGTCTTGCCCGATGAGGGCGCTTTCCGGGTTGTTACAGGCGACTTTGTTACAACCGAGGATGGAACTGGTATAGTCCATATCGCACCGACATTCGGTGCCGACGACTACAGGGTAGCAAAAGAATTCGGAATCCCGGGAATGCTTTTGAGGAGAAAAGACGGAACCATAGGCCCAATGGTTGATAAAAGAGGTTTTATGGTGCCAATAAAGGATCTCGACATTCAGTTTGTACGGGAAAGGGTGAATACAGGTTCTTACCTGGGTTTTGAAGGCAGACCGGTAAAAAATGAATATGATGAGAATCTTTCTCCGGAAGCTGATACACTCGATGTTGATATAGTTGTCATGCTCAAGCAACAGGGCAAGGTCTTCAGGATCGAGAAACAGGTTCACAGCTATCCTCATTGCTGGCGCACCGACAAGCCAATCCTTTATTATCCCCTCGATGCATGGTTCATACGGACAACAGCATTCCGTGAAAGACTTATTGAACTGAATAATACTATCAACTGGAAGCCGCAGTCGACAGGAACCGGCAGGTTCGGGAAATGGCTTGAGAACCTTGTCGACTGGAATCTCTCACGTTCAAGGTTCTGGGGCACTCCTTTGCCTATATGGATGACTGAAGACAGAAAAGAGGAAAAATGCATAGGTTCTGTGGCAGAGTTAAAAGCTGAGATTGACAAAGCTGTTCAGGCCGGATTCATGGAAGACAACCCTCTTAAGGATTATGTTGAGAACGACAATTCTGCTGAGAACTATGAAAAGTTCGATCTTCACAGACCCTTTGTCGATTCAATGGTACTTGTCAGCCCTTCAGGAAGGAAGATGTTCCGCGAGCCTGATCTCATCGATGTTTGGTTCGACTCGGGTGCAATGCCGTATGCCCAGGCTCATTATCCTTTCGAGAACAGGGATAACTTCAGCGATATGTTCCCGGCCGATTTCATTGCCGAGGGAGTTGATCAGACAAGAGGATGGTTCTTCACCCTTCATGCCATTGCCACAATGATCTCCGATTCTGTGGCATTTAAAAATATAATATCCAACGGACTTATCCTCGACAAGAATGGCAACAAGATGTCGAAGCGACTTGGCAATGCTGTCGATCCCTTTTCTACTATTGAGGAATACGGATCCGATCCTCTCCGCTGGTATCTTCTTACCAATTCACAGCCCTGGGATAATATAAAATTCGATATTGCAGGTGTTGATGAAGTAAAAAGGAAATTTTTCGGAACTCTCTATAACACATATTCTTTCTTTGCCCTTTATGCCAATATCGATAATTTCAGATATGCGGAGCAGGAGATACCGGTAAATGAACGTCCGGAAATAGACAGATGGATAATTTCCCTTCTCAATTCTCTCATAAGGGAAGTTGGGAAATGCTACAACGACTATGACCTGACACGTGCAGGAAGGGCTATTCAGGATTTTGTTACCGAAAACCTTAGCAACTGGTATGTCAGGCTCAACAGGAAACGTTACTGGGGAGGTGAATACGACAGGGATAAACTGGCTGCTTACCAGACCCTTTACGTCTGTCTCGAAACTGTCAGCAGACTCGCGGCTCCTGTTGCACCATTCTATATGGACAGGCTCTTTACAGATCTTAATGGCATCACGGGAAGGCACAGGGAGGATTCAGTGCATCTTGTTCTGTTCCCTGAGTATGATGAATCGCTTATCGACAAGGAGCTTGAGGAAAGGATGGATATAGCGCAAAAAATTTCCTCAATGATACTGGGCCTGCGCAGAAAGGTCAGTATTAAGGTTCGTCAGCCGCTTGCCAGGATAATGGTGCCTGTCACCGAAAAGTCATTCAGGAAGAAGTTTGAAGCAGTAAAAGACCTTATTCTTGCAGAGGTCAACGTAAAGGATGTTGAATATATTGATGATACATCATCAGTCCTTGTCAAGAAGATTAAGCCTGACTTCAAAACCCTTGGTCCGCGCTACGGTAAGATGATGAAGGATATAAGCAAGGCTGTGGCTGAGATGACAAGTCAGGATATTGCCGACTTCGAATCAAAAGGAAGCAGGCTTATCGTGATCGACGGCAATGAGATAATTCTCACGACAAAAGATGTGGAAATAATTTCCGAAGATATTCCGGGCTGGCAGGTTGCAAATGATGGCAAACTGACTGTTGCCCTCGACATCACAGTTACGGATGAACTCCGTTATGAAGGCATTGCCAGGGAATTTGTAAACCGTATCCAGAATATAAGGAAAGAAAGCGGCTTTGATGTAACCGACAAGATCACTGTTCTCATCGAGGATAATGACATGATCCGTGAAGCGGTTAAAAGACATGCCTCATATATTGGATCCCAAACCCTCGCGACAAAAGTCGATGTGGTGGCCGTTCTCCCTGATGACGATTCCAGGGAAGTGGAGATAAATGATATGCAGGTGAGGATAGCCGTAATCAGGAACAGGTAAAGACCCGATAAACAGGACGCATACTGATTTTGCTCAGGGCTCAGTGCTCAGAGCTCAGGGGAAAAATTCATCAAATTTCGCAGTTGTGCCCTGTGCCCTATGCCCTGTGCCCTGTGCCCTGTGCCCTGTGCAAAAAAAAACCGCTCCTTATCTGAAGCGGCCCTTATTTATTATTTTACCTGAGTCTTGCGTCAGTCGTTGTTTTTCTTATTTCTGTTTCATCTTTGCATCGATGCAAAGTGTTGCATGGGGTACGGCCCTGAGTCTTTCCTTTGAGATAAGTTTACCTGTTTCGCGGCAAATCCCGTAAGTCTTGTTCTCTATCCTTACAAGTGCGGCCTGAAGATGCTGTATGAATTTCAACTGCCTTTGTGCAAGCCTGCCTGCCTCTTCTTTTGACAGAGTAGTTGCTCCCTCTTCCAGCACTTTGAATGTCGGTGAGGTATCCATAGTGTCATTACTCTCTTCATGAGTAATGCTTGATTTCAATATTTCGTAATCTCTTTTGGCTTTATCAAGTTTCGCCAGGATGATCTGCCTGAATTCCTCAAGTTCCTCATCCGAATATCTCGTCTTCTCAGCCATAGCGATAAGTATTTTGTTATGCCGCAAAGGTAGAGTTTTTTAATTAATAAAAAAACTATCTTTGCAACCGCCTGAATCATGTTTGCAATATGGAGGTTGATAAGAACGGAAATATTTCCACTGCGGCACCGCTGAAGAAATCAAGCGACCCAAAATGGTTTGCAGTTTATACAAATCCGAGAGCTGAAAGACAGGTTCGTGACAGGCTTCTGGAAGAAGGTGTTGAGGTATTTCTGCCCCTTCAAAAGACATACAGGATCTGGAGCGACAGGAAAAAGCTTATTGAGGTGCCACTGCTTTCATCATATGTCTTTGTAAAGGTCATTCCAAAAGATTTTCCAAGGGTATATAAGGTACCCGGCATCGTCAGGTTTGTCACTTTTGAAGGTCAGCCTGCATCGATACCCCAGAACCAGATCGATAACCTGCGACTCCTTATAAACAGCGATACCGAAATAGAGGTCACTTCAGAAAAGTTCGAGAAGGGTGATAATGTTGAGGTAGTCAGAGGTGCCCTGGCCGGACTGACAGGCGAGCTTATTAAAACCGGAACCCACAGCAGGGTTGTTGTCCGAATTGACAAGCTTGACCAGAATCTTGTGGTGAACATTCCAATGACGTTCCTGAGGAGATTGTAACTGTCTGCTGGTCTGCTGGTCTGCTGGTCTGCTGGTCTGCTGGTCTGTTGGTCTGCTGATCTGCTGGTCTGCTGGTCTGCTGGTCTACTGGTCTGACGGTCTGCTGGTCTGACGGACGGGATGAAAGATTTACCGGTTATTTAATGTATTTCAGATATTGTTTATAGGTTTCTTCCAATCCTTTGTCGAGGCTGATCCTGTGTTTATATCCAAGGCCCTTTAAGGCAGTGGTGTCAGTTGCCTTTCTCATTGTGCCATCAGGTTTTGAGGTATCGAAAACAACGTCTCCCGTGAAGCCAGTGAGCGTTTTTACTTTATTTGCAAGATCTTTAATTGAAATTTCCTCTCCTGTTCCAATATTGAGAAAATGCGGTGCATGATACTCCGGATCCGATTTGCCTTTTGAATGGATCTCCATTATATCACCGGCATCGACATTTTCCATTATGAAAACACATGCTTCGGCCATGTCCTTCGAATTCATAAACTCCCTGAGCGGGGCGCCTGTACCCCATATTGAAACTGCAACTTTTTGCTTGCCTGAATTTGTTACTTCAATGAATTTTACCCCGTATTTGCCGAGAATATCAACTATGGCTTTTTCATCGGAGCTGCCGGTTATTTTTTCAACAGGGTATCTGTCAAGGTCTTTCCTTATGGCTTCCATGTCACCCTGCTCAAGGCATTTCCCCAGGTGAAACTTCCTTAACATTGCAGGAAGAACATGTGATGCCTCAAGATTATAATTATCACCATGACCGTACAGATTTGTCGGCATCACGGCAATGAAGTTGGTCTTATACTGAATGTTAAATGATTCACACATCTTAAGGCCCGCAATTTTGGCTATTGCATAGGGCTCGTTTGTATATTCGAGCTGTGAAGTGAGAAGATAATCTTCCTTCAGCGGCTGCGGGGCATTCTTAGGGTATATGCAGGTAGATCCCAGGAACAGAAGTTTTTTGACCCCATATTTCCAGGATGATGCGATAACATTGTTCTGGATCATCAGATTGACATAAATAAAGTCAGCCCTGAGAGTATTGTTTGCAATGATTCCCCCGACCTTTGCTGCGGCAAGAAGTACATATTCAGGCTTATACTCACTGAAGAAGTTTTCCACTGCTTTCTGGTCAGTAAGATCAAGCTCTTCCATGGTCCTCAGGATAAGGTTGTCATATCCTTTCTCCCTAAGTGTCAGTGTTAGTGCCGATCCTACCAGTCCGGTGTGTCCTGCAACGTAAATTCTGGAATTTGTTTCCATAGATGTAAGTTTAAATCAGCCCAACCCCTTTTCCGGGGGAGAGGGGCTTTGTTTTCAGCAGGCAAGCATAAGGCTTACCCTGGAGTATATGGTTGTTATTCAAAATAATTCAAGGTTCTGAAACCTCCGTTCTTGATATGAGCCTCTTTCTTCATAAGATGTATATCGGAGGAAATCATATCTTCAATAAGTCCGTTAAGGTCAAATTCAGGTGCCCATCCCAGCCTGGCCCTGGCTTTTGTTGAATCGCCTATCAGTAAATCGACTTCTGTGGGCCTGTAGTAGTTTCTATCCACCCTGACAACAACAGGGTTGTTTGCAATCCTTGATCTTATATGATTCTTATATTCCTCACCCACTTTTTCAGCGAACAGCTTTTCATCAAAAGCGACAATTTTTCCAACTTCTTCTTCCTTTTCGCCCGAGAAAGCAATCTCCATTCCGGCAGCTGCAAAGGTCTTCAGTATGAACTCGCGGATTGATGTGGTAACACCGGTTGCAATGACATAATCATCGGGTTTATCCTGCTGCAGTATCAGATGCATGGCTTTAATGTAATCCTTTGCATGACCCCAGTCGCGGCGTGATGACAGGTTACCCATGAACAGACATTCCTGCATGCCAAGGGCTATTCTGGCCATTGCCCTGGAGATCTTCCTTGTAACGAAAGTTTCACCCCTGATTGGCGATTCATGGTTGAAAAGTATGCCGTTGCTTGCATGCATCCCATATGCTTCGCGGTAGTTTATAGTTATCCAGTAAGCGTATAGTTTTGCTACGCCATAGGGACTCCTTGGATAAAACGGAGTTTTCTCGGTTTGGGGCACTTCCTGTACAAGTCCGTAAAGCTCGCTTGTTGATGCCTGGTAAATTCGTGTTTTCCCTGTCAGACCGAGCAGCCTGACAGCTTCAAGTATCCTGAGTGTGCCTAACCCGTCGGCGTTGGCAGTGTATTCAGGAGTGTCAAAGCTGACCTTGACATGGCTCATTGCAGCAAGGTTATAGATCTCATCAGGCTGGCATTCCTGTATTACTTTTGTTACATTCATGGAATCGGTAAGGTCGCCGTAATGAAGGATAAAATCCCTTTTGTCGACATGAGGATCCTGATACAGATGGTCGATCCTTTCAGTATTAAAAAGTGAGCTGCGCCTTTTTATGCCATGAACAATGTAATCCTTTTTAAGAAGGTACTCAGCCAGATATGCTCCATCCTGTCCTGTTACCCCTGTAATTAATGCAGTTTTTGACATTTCAATCAGTTATTATGAAAGTAAGAATTTATATTTATGTTCTGTTTATTAAACCTTTAACTCTTCTTCCCGGGGAAACTTCTTTTACAGTAAGTCTCTCCTCCATTTTTGAACTCCATCTCCCCAGTTCATTCTTTAACCCACCAACTTCCTGGTTTGTTTCAACCCCCAATTGCACCTTCATCTTTTCACCCCCCAACCCCCCTTCAACTTTTCATCCCCTTCCCCTTTTCACCCCCCTTCCCCTTTTCACCCCCCAACCCCCCTAAAGGGGGGCTAAATCTCTGATTCTGATCTCTCTTTAACCCCCCTTCATGGGGGCAGGGGGGTGGATCTCCGGATCCCCTTTAAGGGGTGGTGTATCTCCGGATCTCCTTCAGGAAGGACGAGTCTCCATAAGCAGGAAGAGTCTCCTACGGGTTACAGAATCGATAGATGCAGGGATGATTCAATCAGATCCAGAAATCCTTCACCCTGATTTTGATCCTGAACGCATTCGGGATCTCTTTCTCACTTATCAGGATCAGATATCCTCCTCCTCCTGCACCCGACAACTTCCACGCTTTTGCTTTGTCATGATACTGATCTATAATCTTTTGTATCTCAGGATTCATCATCTTGGGAAACATCCTGACCTGGGAACGGAAGGAATTTAAAAATCCGTCAGTGAATTTTTCGAAATCCATATTAATTAATCCTTCCCATGCAAGTTCGGCAGCATCAGCAAGCTTTTTTACATTTTCAGTATTTATACAAGTATCGCTAAGAACGTTATAACCATCGGGGCGGGGCCATAGTGTCAGCATATACAACCTGTCCTCAAGCCATTTTATTGTTTTAAGGTCCGAAATAGTCTCAAATCTGGAGGGCCAGTACTTCCCTTTATCATAAAAGAACTTGTTTATCCCGGGCATTGTGATGCCTATGGAATCCTGGGATCCGCTGACCTCTGTGGTTCCGGGATCATTGTCATATCTGAAGAGTGTTTTTGCAAGTTTTTCCGGTTTTTCAAGAGGCAGATGATCATTCCAGAGCTCTATTGCCTTTTTACGGGTCGAAGTAGCCATCCCCGAACGTTCATTGAATTCGATAGTCGGCTCCAGTGATGCCGTTATTGCTGCACCCGGATAATATTTCGACACATACGGCTGATCGATCCAGGTTCCGGCAAGGTCGATCCTGTAAGGCATCGGCTTAATGGCACGCAAAGATGTTGTGGACCGTGCCGGAAGATTTGCATGAGGGATCCTTTTCAAAACCTTGTACTCAATACCCAGCTCTTTACAGAGTTTCTCCTTTTCAGGCGAATGGCCATCTTCGTTGACGATGAAAATGTCCGGACCAAGTTCCTTCATGTCCTCTGCAAAATCGAGGAGCCCGCTTCCTTTGTTGACAGTGGCTTTATGGACGCACGACAGCGAGTTTAAAATATATATCCTTTCATCTTCGGAGTTAATTGTTTCTCTTCCCTTTAGTTCCCTTATGGTTTTGTCGGAACCCAGACCTATATAGAGTTCTCCATATTGCGAAGCTTCCTGGAGAAATGCAATATGTCCTGAATGCAGCATGTCGAAACAACCGGAAACGAATACTTTCTTTTTATTGCTCATTATTTTACGAAAGGGTTTAGTTTAAAACAAAAATAATGATAATATATTATCCCTATTTCATCTTTTACTGTGAAGCAAATTCTGTAATAAAATTATGGCTTCGTTCTTTGATGAGGAATGTATTTATGATTTTAATAACCGCAAAGATTGCAAAGCTTGCGCAAAGTGCGCTAAGGCAATAAACAGGTATTCAACTATTTGCGATCTTTGCGATAAAACTCTGCGCCCTTTGCGGTTAAAGGATTTTGCTTTGATACCATCTTTAAGTGTGACACTTCAAATATTATTATCTTTATACATATAATATCAGCTTTTCATCATGAGAGATTACTTAAAAACCCCGAACTACCCAACCTTTAAACGTTACTGCAAATTCCTGAAACTTCAGGATGATCCGGGCCTAATTGAAAAATACAAGCAGATCCATGGTCCGGGAATGGTCTGGCCTGAGATAAAGCAGGGGATGAGAGAGGTGGGGATACTGGACATGGAGATCTATATCCATGATAATCATGCATTCATGATAATGGAAACTGTCCCGGATTTTGATCACGACAAAGCGATGAAAGAGCTTGCATCCAAACCCCGTCAGAATGAATGGGAGAGCTTTGTGTCACAGTTTCAGCAGGCAGGATCACGGTCCGACACTCCTGAAAAATGGGAAGTAATGGAAAGAATTTTCCTTCTGGATTGATTATTGGCCGTATTCAAGAATTGCTTTCAGACATCTTTCTGCGGTATTTCCGTCCCAGAGTTCAGGCCGTACCGGGGTTCTTCTGCGTGAAAGAGCTTTACGGTATTCTTCCCTGATCACACCGATATTATTTCCGACAAGAACACTTGCGCCCCCATGGTCCCTTAATGTCACCGGCCGTTCAGTATTCCGCCGCAATGTCAGGCAAGGTGTTCCGAGAACCGTACATTCTTCCTGGAGTCCGCCGCTGTCGGTAAGAATAAGCCTGGCACCCATGTTAAGCCTGAGCATATCGAGATAGCCAAGGGGTTCAAGAAGAATTATGTTTTTATGCTGTGCAATCTTTTCTGAAAGTCCGAATCCTGCAAGCATCTTCTTGGTCCTTGGGTGTATTGGCCACAACAATAGAAGATCCTCTGCAACTTCATCTGTTAAGAAATTCACAATTGGCCCCAGTACCTCCATCGAATCTACGTTCGATGGACGATGCAGCGTGATGACAGCAAAGTCATCCCTTTCAGGTTCAAAGCTATTTGCAGGTGATTTCCCTGCGTCCTGCATCATGAGTCTTGAGTCAATATTGTTTCTTTTAATAATATCTACTATTTCGATCTTTTCAGCTTTAACACGGTTAGCTTCCAGGGTGTCAATCATTATGTTACCCACAAACCTGATCTTTGACTCAGGCACTCCCTCTGATCTGAGGTTTTCCACTGAAAGATTATCGGGTGCAAGGAGAAGATCCGAGATCCTGTCGGTGACAAGACGATTTATCTCTTCCGGCATTGTAAGATCGTGTGACCGGAGGCCTGCTTCTATATGACAGACTTTAATCCATTCCTTTTTGGCAGTAACGGAACAGGCAAGGGTGGCATTAACATCGCCGACAACAACAACCCAGTCAGGTTTTTCAGCTTTCAGGACCTTTTCGAAGGCGATCATAGTCTGACCAACCTGCTCGGCATGCGTGCCTGAGCCTATTTTAAGGTTGACATCGGCTTCGGGTATTTCAAGCTCCTCGAAAAATGCTTTCGACATCGAATCATCATAATGCTGACCCGTATGAACCAATATGTGATTTATTGAATGTTGGGTGTTATGATTATTAACAGCCTTTATAAATGGCGAAATCTTCATGAAATTCGGGCGCGCTCCGACGACGGAAATTATCTTCATTGGTTTTCAGGTTTCTTTCTTGTAAAAATAATACATTTATTTCCCCTGCGTTCTAATTTTTCAATTACCCGGCACCCCAGAACCCAGCGCCTTCAAATTATCATTTTAAATCTTATCTTTATAATAAAAATATAGCAATGGCAAAGTACCTTATCACCGGGACCGCCGGATTCATAGGTTTCCACCTCGCGAATTTAATCCTGGAGCAGGGTAACGAGGTAGTGGGACTCGATAGCATCAACGATTACTATGATGTCAATCTGAAATTTGCGCGTCTTGCCCAGGCTGGAATAAACCGTGACGATGTCAGCTGGTCAAGATTTGCCCAGAGTACCAAATTTGAGGGATACAGATTTTTCCGCAAGGATATTGAGGATAAGGATCAGATAAACAGGCTGTTCAGGGAAGAGATGTTTGATTTTGTAATACATCTTGCAGCACAGGCAGGTGTCCGGTACAGCATAGACCATCCTGGCGCTTATATCTGCAGTAATGTAGTAGGAACCTTCAATATTCTTGAAGCATGCCGCAACTACCCTGTAAAATTTCTGGTTTATGCAAGCAGTTCAAGTGTTTACGGGAATAACGAAAAAGTGCCTTTCAGTGAGAGTGATAATGTCGATAATCCTGTGAGTCTTTATGCTGCGACAAAAAAAACTAATGAGCTTATGGCCTCAGCTTACAGGAATTTGTACAGGATTCCTTCCACCGGTTTAAGATTTTTCACTGTGTACGGTCCATGGGGAAGACCTGATATGGCAATCTACAAATTCACAAAGGCAATACTTAGCAACAAACCGCTGCCGGTTTTTGCAGAGGGAAAGCTGCTTCGTGATTTTACTTATATAGATGATATTGTCGGCGGCATTAAAGCAATACTCGAACAACAAAAGACCACCCAGCCTCCAGCCCTTATGAACATCGGGAATCATAGCCCGGTAACGGTCAATGATCTCATCTCTGAACTGGAAAACTGCCTCGGACGTAAGGCTGTCATCGAGCATCTTCCCATGCAGCAGGGAGATGTTAAAGCAACATTCGCCGACATCTCACTGATAAATTCTTATTGCGGATTTACTCCACAGACTGATCTAAAAACCGGTCTCAGAAAGTTCTGTGACTGGTATCTTGATTATCATGCTATCCGATAGTTTTACTCCTGACAACTCAAGCTTAATGCCTCA
>Ga0208695_1002602_pt1 | contig 12902 bp, 13 predicted proteins | sample AD_UKC111_MetaG_FD_184449 | JGI IMG/M metagenome (GOLD analysis project Ga0208695, IMG submission 184449) | Active sludge microbial communities of municipal wastewater-treating anaerobic digesters from Hong Kong - AD_UKC111_MetaG (SPAdes)... | ecosystem: Engineered > Bioreactor > Anaerobic >... | reverse complement strand
GATTTTCGTGAGATTTCCTGAGAGGTAATCTTCTATCTTCTTCATAAATAGCTTTTTGTCTAGCTTTGATTATTTCACTTTTGCCATGATGTTGAGGTTGTCCACCACCACCAATGCAGCCACCTGGACAAGCCATTATTTCTATTGCGTGAAATTCACTTTTACCAGCTTGTATTTCTTCTAAAAGTTTACGTGCATTACCTAAACCATGAGCTATGCCAATATTTAGTTTTAGACCATCGAAATCTACTGTTGCTTTTCTTATCCATTCCATACCACGTAACTCTTCGAATTCAATTTTAGGTAAAGGTTTCTTAGTATAGAGTTCATAAGCTGTTCTCACAGCAGCTTCTATTACACCACCTGTAGTACCAAAAATAGCACCAGCGCCTGTAGATTCGCCTAAAGGTCTATCAAAATCACTTTCTGGCAAACTATTGAAATCTTGAACTGTTTGTTTTATCAAGGTAGCTAGTTCACGTGTAGTGATGCTAATGTTAACATCTGGATCGTTATTTACTCTAAACTCTTCTCTTTGAGCTTCATATTTTTTAGCTACGCAAGGCATTACCGATACGACAACTAATTTTTCTCTTGGTATATTAAGTTGTTTAGCAAAATAATTTTTGGCTACTGCACCAAACATTTGTTGTGGTGATTTAGCCGAACTAGGTATATCTAATAAGTCAGGGAAATTTTTCTCAAAGAAATTAACCCATGCTGGGCAGCAAGAAGTCAAAATTGGTAATTTAACTGATTTATCTCCATTCAAATATTTAGTTAGACGATTTAATAATTCAGTACCTTCCTCCATGATTGTTAAATCAGCAGCGAAATCAGTGTCAAAGACGTAGTTAAATCCAAGCCTTTTAAGAGCGGTAACCATTTTACCAGTAACAATAGTGCCTGGTTTCATTCCAAATTCTTCGCCTAAAGTTACTCTAACAGCAGGAGCAGTTTGTACTACAACAACCTTGTCTGGATCTGCTAAAGCTTGTATAAGTTTACCTGTTTGATCTACTTCTGTCAAAGCAGCAGTAGGACATACAGCTACACATTGTCCACAAAAAGTACATGGACTATGATCTAGATTTTGTTCAAAAGCAGGAGCTACTACAGACATGAAACCTCTATTGACAGCAGATAATACACCACAAGTTTGAACTGTATTGCACATCAATTCACATCTACGGCACATTATACATTTATCAGGATTTCTGATGATGGCTTGAGAGGTATCCATTCTATAAGTAGATTGTTCACCAGTATATCTAATTTCTCTAACACCAAGCTCTTGAGCTAATGATTGTAAATCACATTTGCCATTTTTAGGACAAATGAGACATTCAAAAGGATGATCACTTAAAATTAATTCCAAGACTGTTCTACGTGCATTGATAATACGTGGATTGCTTGTTTCTATTACCATTCCCTCAGTACATTCTGTAACGCATGATGGAACTAAATTTCTTCGTCCTTTTACATCTACCATACAAATTCTGCAACCAGCAGGTTTATTTTCTATACAGAAATCTTCTAATTTCATATGACATAAAGTAGGTATTTCTATATTTATCATCTTAGCTGCTTGTAAGATGGTAGTACTTTTAGGTACTTCTAATGGTATATTATTTATTGTTATATTAACAGTTTCCATATTGTATCTCCCTTTTTTTAAATTATATATACTGCATTAAATTTACATGTTTCTAAACAAGTACCACATTTGGTACATAAATCTTGATTGATCACATGAACTTGTTTACGTTCTCCTACAATGGCATTTACAGGGCATTTACGTGCACAAGCCATACAACCGGTACAATTTTCTGGATCAATAAAATAATGTATTAAATCCTTACATTTATTAGCTCTACATTTTTTATCTACTATATGCTCTACATATTCATCCCAGAAATTTTCTAAAGTAGATTGAACAGGATTGGGTGATGTTTGACCTAATCCACACAGTGCAGTATCTTTTATAACCATGCAAAGATTTTTTAGTAGTTCTACATCTTCCATTGTGCCATTACCTTTAGTAATTTTATCTAAAATCTCACTTAGACGTTTATTACCAATTCTACAAGGAGCGCATTTGCCACAGCTTTCCTCTACTGTGAAATCTAGATAAAATTTAGCAACAGAAACCATGCAGTCATCTTCGTCCATTACTATCATACCACCCGAGCCCATCATAGAGCCTGCTGCTACTAAAGTTTCGTATTCTATAGGTGTGTCTAAATGTTTTTCTGTTAGGCATCCGCCAGATGGACCACCTGTTTGCACGGCTTTAAATTTTTTACCATTTTTGATACCACCACCGATTTCATATATAATTTCACGTAAAGTGATGCCCATAGGAACCTCTATTAAGCCTACATTATTAATTTTTCCTGCTAGGGCAAATACTTTTGTTCCTTTGCTTTTTTCAGTACCTATAGAAGCAAACCATTCGGGACCTCTTAAAATAATAGGAGAAATGTTAGCAAAAGTTTCTACATTATTAACATTAGTAGGTTTCCCTTTATAACCTGATACAGCTGGGTAAGGTGGTTTCACTGTTGGTTCACCTCTGTTTCCTTCCATTGAATGTATGAGAGCAGTTTCTTCACCACATACGAAAGCACCTGCACCATAACGTAGTTCTATATCAAAAGAGAAATCAGTACCAAAAATATTTTTACCTAATAAACCATATTCTTTTGCTTGTTTGATAGCAATTTTGAGTCTTCTAATTGCCATTGGATATTCTGCTCTGATATATATCAATCCATGAGGAGCTCCTATTGCATAACCGCAAATAGCCATAGCTTCTAACACACTATGTGGATCACCTTCTAGCACACTTCTATCCATAAATGCTCCAGGATCTCCCTCATCTGCATTACAAACAACATATTTTTCTGGACCAGGACTAGCTGCTGCTATTTCCCATTTCACACCTGTCGGGAAACCGGCACCACCACGACCTCTCAGACCAGATCTTTTTATAATATCTATTATTTCGGTAGGTGTAAATTCATTTAAACATTTATATAATGCTAGATATCCATCTCTTGCTATATATTCTTCGATATTCTCGGGATCTATTACACCGCAGTTACGTAACACTATACGCAGTTGTTTTTGATAAAAATTTATATGTTTAGAATCTGTAACAGGCTTATTAGTAACTGGATCTCTGAAAAGTAATCTTTCTACTCTACGACCTTTTATGATATGCTCATTTATAATTTCTTTAGCATCCTCTGGTTTTACATAATTATAAAATGAATTATCAGGTAAAACCTTTACTATAGGGCCTCTTTCGCAAAAACCGAAACATCCAGTAGTAACTACTTTTACGAAATTTTCAAGATTATTAGCTTTAATTTCTTCGTTGAGGTTTTGCACTATTTGAGCACTTTGAGATGATTTACATCCTGTACCTCCACATACTAGAATGTGATATTTATATGTTCCCATTGCTATTCTCCTTTATTTATCATCTATTGTTTTATAATTTTGAGGAATTATTCCTTCGATTAGTTCTCCATTGCGGATATACTTTTCGATTATTTCATCGGCTCTTTCTTTAGTAACCCATCCAAAAACAACTGGTTCTTGTCCTGGAAGTTTTACCTCAACAGTAGGCTCTGCATAGCTATAACCCATATCTCCTGTTTGAGTTACTATAGCCGGAATATTACGTTTTTCTAATTCATCTACTAAAAACGTAAAAATCTCTTTAGCACCTGCGGCAATGCCACTTGTAGCCATACCTACTTTGATCTGTACCAATGACTCTGGGTTTTCTGCTTTTTCCCTGAGACTAATTTGTTCCTCTAGATTCTTTTTAATCTTTCGGAGATCATCCAGTGAAGTAATTTTTGCCATAACGTTTTATTATTTGTTTATTTTTTTTTGCAAAGATAATACTTATTTGTTAATCTAATAACATTGTTATAAAAATAACTATATATAAAATTATCACATATTTAATTGATTATTATCAATAAAAAAAATTATTTTTTACAAAAATATAAATTTTTTAATTATTCATTCTAATTTTTTTCAAATTTTCTTCTATATATTCTTTTAGACTACTTCTCATTATATTATTTGTACTTATATCATTTATTATATCTTTAATTTCTATTGTATCTAAAGTGAAAGTTCCCAAATCTGTTTTATGTTTATAAATAAAATGAATTTGTGGATGAGACGTGATAAGTAGAATAATAGCACTTGCTATATCTCCCATAGGTTGCCTGTCTATATGTGACATTTTGAATGAGGCTATTATTTCTGTACCTTTATTTTTTTTACTTTTTATCTCGAATGAACCATCTGCCAGCTCTGCATGGTATTTGAGTAATGATATTCCTAAACCGACTTTTTTATCTTTTTTAGTTGTAAAAAATGGATCTGTTATTTTTTTTAATGTATCCTCGTCTATACCTATGCCATCGTCAGTAATTGATAATTGCAAAAAATCTTTTTCTATACTTTCTTGTATGTCTATAATTATGTTTTTTGCACCTGCTCTTATGGAATTATTTACAATGTCTAGAATATGGTCTACTATTTCTTTCATTTTTTGTAATTAATATAAACATCTCTACCATCGATTTTGTGTAGAGCTTTTCTGATTTCTTCAAATGAACGATTTTTTATGTGAAAAACAGTAGAGATACTAGCTATATCTCTGATATAGTGAGCATCTGAGTCTGATATAAATTGATTATTTTCTGTATATGTAAAAGATTTTATGATGCTCTGAGAGGTAGAAAATTTAGACACTTCATAAGCATCTACAGATAAATCTATAGGGACAATACCTAATTGACTAATCAAGCTATATGTAGCTCTATCAATGTGAGCTGGTATAAACAATCCATCCAGTTCATGAACTTTTTTTTCTAAATCATCAATAGTTATATTTGTAGCATTTATTAACAGCCAGTCTATTTGATCAATAATGGTTTCGTCTTTATCTACGATTAATTGATATCCAAATTTATCAGGATCATTATTTATTTTAATAATATTATCATCTATATATTTTTGGAAAAAATCTAAAGTATCAAAATCTTGAAAAAAAGCTAAGCAATGAATTTCTTCTTTTGTTGTAACCTCTAGCCCGCAAAGTGTGGTAATGCCATAATCTTTTGAAATATCAGAGGTAACCTTACAATTAGCTGATGCATTATGATCTGTTATGCCTATGATATCAAGTCCTTTTTTTGATGCTTTTTTTACAATATTAATAGGACTCATATCTAGGCTACCACAAGGGCTCAGTACAGTATGTATGTGCAGATCAGCTACAAAATCGTACAGATTATCACTCATTATCTTTAAAAATGTAATGCTATATATAATTTTCCAGCTGTATCGAATGAGGTCATAGATGTAGTAATTATCGGAATATTTTCTTGATTAGCAGCTTCTATAAGGTCGTCAGCAGGTATATTATTATTTGTTATAATTATACATGCTAATTCTTTAAGAGAAGCTATAGCTACGATATTTTTGTGAGTTTGTATAGTAATCCATGCCATATTTTCATTAGCATGAGCTATAACATCACTTAGCAAATCAGATACATAACCATCTGTTATTATATTTGATATGCTATCCTCACAGCATAAAATTTTGGTATTTTCCCATTTTAATATATCAGCTACCTTCATATTTGGCTCCTTTTTTTGAACAATCTTTTTCGAATATATTTTCACCCCATATTTTAGTAAGAATATTTTTAGCCTGCTCTGTATCTGTTAAGTTTTTGTATTGTATAAAAACACAATCTGAAATATGTGCTTTGTTATTAGTAATATCTTCAGCAAGAGTTTTGCAATTTGGTGCACCGCATAATCCACAATCTATATTTGGTAAAAAACACATTATTTCACGGATACGTTCTAATTTTTTAATAGCTTTTTCTATATCATTATCTAAATTCATTGGACGTGGTTCTATAGAATTTATATTCATTTTATTAATAAGTAATTTTTCGATGTTTTTATTTAATTTTATATTTTTTCTTTTATTAGAAGAAGTAGAGGCACGTTTATACATGCTTTCTATAGTTAGAAATCTATTTTTAGTACATAGAATACCACCTGCACAACTTTCATCACAAGCTCTTAATTCTAGGAACTCTACATCTTGAATTTCATCATTTTCTATTTTTTCTAAGAAATCACAGACATTTACTATTCCATCAACGGCAAAAGATCTTCCTTTCACATATTGGGCTTCACCTCGAGTGAGGCTCCAAGTGATAGCCATAGGAGGTAATGAAGTGGTTTGTATTTCCATTAATTCTTCTTCGGTATAATGATTACTATTACATTTATTCATAATCATATTAAAAAAGCTATTCATGTTAATGACTCCATTAATCACACTTTTTTCTTCGCCCACAGGACTTTTGATAGCAGCTATTTTTGCTGCACAGGGAGTAATATAAAAAATACCAATTTCATCAATGCTAAATCCTTGCTTTGTGAAATCATCTATAATAATTTCTGCAGTTAAATCTTTTGGGGTGCGTAACTTAATAATATTTTCTGTAAGAGATGGAAATCGAACCTGTATAAGTCTAACAATAGCGGGGCAAAATGATGAAATTAAAGGTTTAATATTAGATTTTTTTTGATAATTAACAATTTGATTTCTTAAATAATAAGCAAAACTATCTTGTTCTACAGGAATTCTCTCAAAGACAGCTGGCGGCTTGTAACGTTTTTCAATAGTTCCTCCTATTTCATTAACTATAGGATCTGTAAAATATTCACTTTTCCCCTTAGATGCTTCATTATCCTGCAGTAATTCTTTGGTTTCATTCTGTAAGTTATTATTAGCTTGATTATTCATATTATTACTATTTAAAGATAACAAAAAAAACACAAAAAATATTATAATAGTTATTCCTATTAATTGTTTACTTTTCATTTTTATTTCACCATTAACTAAGAATATATTAAAAAATATATTTCATTGGTGTAAATCTTATTCCGTCTTTTACTTGTTCTTCATCAATTGCATTAAATCCAAGCCTTTCGTATATTTTAACAGCATAAGGTGATGAATTAACTGTTATATATTTTTTAGTATTATTATTATTTACAATATTATTCTTGACTAATGCAAATAACTTTTTAGCTATTCCTTGTCCATGATAATTTTTATCAATAAAAAAAAGACATATATGGTTTATTTGACGCACTGCTATAACACCAACGATCTTTTCTTCTTCAAAACAACCATAAAACTCCATATTCCCTGAATTAAAATTATCTTTTAAATGCTCTGGATCTATAAATTTTTTGTAATTTATAATACCTTCTTGTGAATAATATAGTGCCACAAATTCACTAAAAACTGTCCAAACTAATTCTGATAATTCTTTTAAATCAGCTTCAACTAACTTTCTATAACTTAGCATTTAACCCCACCATACTTTACTAAATTTTTATAATGAAAATTTTTTAATACTAATTAAAACTATTTCTCATATTTTAACATGTTTTTATAAAAACTTTCCCATTAATATGATATTATCATATTTTCCATCTAACTTTCTTGCCTTAAGTCTTTTTCCTTCCTGTATAAAACCATACTTATTATAAAGTCTAATAGCATTGATATTACTTTCAAATACCTCTAATTCTATTTTTTCGATTCCGTTTTTTGACTTGGCATGCTGCATAGTTGTTTCTAATAAACGGCTTCCTAAGCCTTTTCCTCTATAGTTAGCTAATAATCCCATTCCTAAGTTTCCAACGTGCTTCATTCCTTCAAAACTCTTAGGTAAAATATCACACCAACCGATTACAATTCCATCTTTCACAAGATAATATTGAGCCAAATCATTTTCTTGTATCATCTCTACAAAAGACTTTACACTTTCTAAAGGGAAACCTTCTGTTGATGCCAAATACTTTCTTTCTTTAGCTACTGTATCAACTGCTTTACAAAAGGATTCCACATAATCTATTTTTGTTTTAATAATAATTATATCTTCCATTTACTTCTACCCCCTATTTAATAATCAATATTTTAACTCTTTCTTTTATTTTTTACTAGCTCATCATGATAGAAATAATTAAGATACTTTATTGTATTTTGCTTACAATAAGCTTCAATTTCAAATGATAAATCTATCCAATATTGTTTATCACTAAAAAGATAAATTTTTTCATATTCATTAAAAATTCCAGGATAATTAGATTTAATGTAGTCTAATATTATCTTTTTGTAGCTTCCTCTAAGATTTAAATTTTCAAACCAATATTCATTAACATAGTTCTTAGTTGCTTCGATAATTGCTTTAAAATCTGTTATATAAGGAAATATTGGGGACATAAATAAAACAGTTTTAATTCCCTGATTATGTAGTTCTTTTAAGGTATTAATTCTATCACGGATACTATTTGCATTATCCATATCATTTTTAAATTTTTCATCTAATGTGTTTATAGAGATAGATACTGTTAAGTCTTTAAATTTTTTTAATAAATCAATATCTCTTAATATCAATTTAGACTTTGTAGAAATTCCAATATGACAATTAGCATCCACAAGCTGTTCTAAAATTTTTCTAGTAATTTGATATTTTTCTTCGAAACTATTGTAGCAATCTGTAACTGAAGAAAGAAATACTGATTTGTTTTCTAGCTTTTTCCCTGAGGCTAATTTGTTCCTCCAGATTCTTTTTAATCTTTCGGAGATCATCCAGTGAAGTAATTTTTGCCATAACGATTAATTATTTGTTTATTTTTTTGCAAAGATAATAATTATTTGTTAATTTAATAACATTGTTATAAAAATAACTATATATAAAATTATCACATATTTAATTGATTATTGTCAATAAAAAAATTTTCTTTTTTACAAATTTATAATTTTTTTAATTAGTCATTTTTATTTTTTTCAAATTTTCTTCTATATATTTTTTGAGACTACTTCTCATTATATTATTTGTACTTATATCATTTATTATATCTTTAATTTCTATTGTGTCTAAAGTGAAAACGCCATCATCTGTTTGATGTTTGTAAATAAAATGAATATTAGAATGAGATGTAATGAGCAGAATGATAGTACCAGCTATATCTCCCATGGGCTGCCTATCTATATGAGACAATTGAAATGTAGCTTTTATTTCTGTACCTTTATTTAATTCACTTTTAATAAGAAATGAGCCTCCAGCCAGCTCTGCCTGATATTTTAATAATGAGATACCTAACCCTACTTTTTTATCTTTTTTAGTCGTAAAAAATGGATCTGTAATTTTATTTATTGTATTCTCATCTATACCTTTGCCATCATCAATAATTGATATTTTCAAATAATTATTTGTAGCACTCTCTTGTATATCAATAATTATATTTTGTGCTCCAGCACTGATGGAATTATTTACTATATCTATAATATGATCGACTATTTCTTTCATTTTTGGTAATTAATATAAACATCTCTGCCATCAATTTTGTGTAGGGCTTTTCTGATTTCATCAAATGAACGATTTTTTATATGAAAAACAGTAGAGATACTACCTATATCTCTGATATAGTGAGCATCTGAGTCTGATATAAATTGATTATTTTCTGTATATGTAAAAGATTTTATGATGCTCTGAGAGGTAGAAAATTTAGACACTTCATAAGCATCTACAGATAAATCTATAGGGACAATACCTAATTGACTAATCAAGCTATATGTAGCTCTATCAATGTGAGCTGGTATAAACAATCCATCCAGTTCATGAACTTTTTTTTCTAAATCATCAATAGTTATATTTGTAGCATTTATTAACAGCCAGTCTATTTGATCAATAATGGTTTCGTCTTTATCTACGATTAATTGATATCCAAATTTATCAGGATCATTATTTATTTTAATAATATTATCATCTATATATTTTTGGAAAAAATCTAAAGTATCAAAATCTTGAAAAAAAGCTAAGCAATGAATTTCTTCTTTTGTTGTAACCTCTAGCCCGCAAAGTGTGGTAATGCCATAATCTTTTGAAATATCAGAGGTAACCTTACAATTAGCTGATGCATTATGATCTGTTATGCCTATGATATCAAGTCCTTTTTTTGATGCTTTTTTTACAATATTAATAGGACTCATATCTAGGCTACCACAAGGGCTCAGTACAGTATGTATGTGCAGATCAGCTACAAAATCGTACAGATTATCACTCATTATCTTTAAAAATGTAATGCTATATATAATTTTCCAGCTGTATCGAATGAGGTCATAGATGTAGTAATTATCGGAATATTTTCTTGATTAGCAGCTTCTATAAGGTCGTCAGCAGGTATATTATTATTTGTTATAATTATACATGCTAATTCTTTAAGAGAAGCTATAGCTACGATATTTTTGTGAGTTTGTATAGTAATCCATGCCATATTTTCATTAGCATGAGCTATAACATCACTTAGCAAATCAGATACATAACCATCTGTTATTATATTTGATATGCTATCCTCACAGCATAAAATTTTGGTATTTTCCCATTTTAATATATCAGCTACCTTCATATTTGGCTCCTTTTTTTGAACAATCTTTTTCGAATATATTTTCACCCCATATTTTAGTAAGAATATTTTTAGCCTGCTCTGTATCTGTTAAGTTTTTGTATTGTATAAAAACACAATCTGAAATATGTGCTTTGTTATTAGTAATATCTTCAGCAAGAGTTTTGCAATTTGGTGCACCGCATAATCCACAATCTATATTTGGTAAAAAACACATTATTTCACGGATACGTTCTAATTTTTTAATAGCTTTTTCTATATCATTATCTAAATTCATTGGACGTGGTTCTATAGAATTTATATTCATTTTATTAATAAGTAATTTTTCGATGTTTTTATTTAATTTTATATTTTTTCTTTTATTAGAAGAAGTAGAGGCACGTTTATACATGCTTTCTATAGTTAGAAATCTATTTTTAGTACATAGAATACCACCTGCACAACTTTCATCACAAGCTCTTAATTCTAGGAACTCTACATCTTTAATTTCGTCATTTTCGATTTTTTCTAAAAAATTACAGACATTTACTATTCCATCAACGGCAAAAGACCTTCCTTTCACATACTGGGCTTCACCTCGAGTGAGGCTCCAAGTGATAGCCATAGGAGATAGGGAAGTAGTTTTTATTTCCATTAATTCTTCTTCGGTATAATGATTAATATTACATTTATTCATAATCATATTAAAAAAGCTATTCATGTTAATGACTCCATTAATCACACTTTTTTCTTCACCTACAGGACTTTTGATAGCAGCTATTTTTGCAGCACAAGGAGTAATATAAAAAATACCAATTTCATCAATACTAAACCCTTGCTTTGTGAAATCATCTATAATAATTTCTGCAGTTAAATCTTTTGGAGTGCGTAATTTAATAATATTTTCTGTAAGAGATGGAAATCGAACCTGTATAAGTCTGACAATAGCGGGGCAAAATGAAGAAATTAAAGGTTTAATATTAGATTTTTTTTGATAATTAACAATTTGATTTCTTAAAAATTCAATAGATTGTTCTACTTCATAAATATGAGTAAAACCAAGTTCATAAATAGCTTTGTAAATTCGTTTAATAGATAAATTGTCGGGAAACTGACCTAACATAACTGAAGGTACTAGAGCAGCTTTAATTTTATACTTATTTAAAGCAGATATGTCATCTTCTTTAATCTTAATAGCATTTATAGGACAAGCTCTAAAGCATTCACCACAATCTATACATCTATCTGGATATAAAACTGCTTTGCCTTTTCTCACTCGTAATGCATGAGTAGGACAGACTCTCATACAATGAGTACAACCTACGCATATAGATCTATCTATTTCTAGAGCATGAGAAAATATTTGATTTTTTGACATAGATTAAAGATAATTTATTAAAATAACTTCTGTTCCTTTATTTACTTGGCTATTGATGTGCATATAATCAGTATTTTTTTTCATATTAGGCAACCCCATACCAGCGCCAAAACCTAATTCACGAACTATAGGTGAAGCAGTAGAATAGCCTTGTTCCATAGCTTTATTGATATCTGGTATGCCAGGGCCTTCATCTTTAAATGTGATTTGTATTTTTTCAGTATCGATTTCTACAGTTATCACACCATGATATGCATGAGCTACTATATTAACTTCTCCTTCATATAAAGCAATCACGACTTTTTTAATAATTTTATGGTCAATATTTAATTGTTTTAGTACTTTTTTCACTTCGCTACTACATTTACCTGCATTACTAAAATCGCCACCTTGTATTTTATATGTTAAAATCATATTCTATTTAGTATATTGGTTTTACACCGAGATTATACAGTATACCAGAAACTTTAAAAACTGAATATGGACTTTGCATTACAAGTATTTTATTTTCATTGGCTAATTTAATAATATCAGTATTTATCATTTTATTTCTAGCATAAATCACATATTTTATTTCAGCAAGTTCACAAGTTCTAATAGTCTGAATATTGTTTAGTCCGGTTATTAATATTACATCTTCTTTATCTATAGTTAATACATCACTCATCAGGTCTGATGAAAATCCATATTCGACTTCATTTTCTAAATACTCTTTGCAAGTATATACTGTTCCTTCGATTGCTTTAGCTATTACACTTAATTTAACGCTCATTATTTCTTATGTTTTTAATAATTAAAATTTGTTGGTGTTTATTTTTTACAAAGATAATATTTATTTGTTAATTAAATAACAATGTTAATAAAATAACTATGATAAAATTTTCAATTTTTTCATTGATATTTATCATATCTTTTATTGATAATAATTTTCTATTGACACCAACTTTATCTTGATTTAATTATTAATTACTCTATAATGAAATAGCTAATTGGCTGAAAAA
>Ga0208695_1002601_pt1 | contig 12902 bp, 16 predicted proteins | sample AD_UKC111_MetaG_FD_184449 | JGI IMG/M metagenome (GOLD analysis project Ga0208695, IMG submission 184449) | Active sludge microbial communities of municipal wastewater-treating anaerobic digesters from Hong Kong - AD_UKC111_MetaG (SPAdes)... | ecosystem: Engineered > Bioreactor > Anaerobic >... | reverse complement strand
CCAGGCAGGAAAAAAGCAAAGGGCAAAACGGCTGGCAGCCAGAGCGATGATATACACTTTAGTGTCCGGGAGTTGACTCGAGTTAGAGGGTGTAGTGAGAATTGCCGTGGTTTTTTAGTTTCAATCCTTGTTTTAGTGGATCTTGCTCGCGAATAATAGATACGGATTCTCATTTTATTACGTGTTGAAAGGTTTCAATCCTTGTTTTAGTGGATCTTGCTCGCGAATCAGGCTCAGGCTCTCTGGGCTGGACTACAGAATGCGTAGTTTCAATCCTTGTTTTAGTGGATCTTGCTCGCGAATACGGTCACTGAATTCAGTCAGGCTTTTGTATGGTTGTTTCAATCCTTGTTTTAGTGGATCTTGCTCGCGAATGCTAAGAATGCGGCTAAGGATCTTACTATAAGAGGGTTTCAATCCTTGTTTTAGTGGATCTTGCTCGCGAATAGAAAGCTGCATTCGTATGCCTGCGGTGTGGGCACGGTTTCAATCCTTGTTTTAGTGGATCTTGCTCGCGAATTTCAGAGGTACTCCTCAAACAAATCTGGCAAAGGTAGGTTTCAATCCTTGTTTTAGTGGATCTTGCTCGCGAATTTCTTCAACAGTCAAGACTTTCGTCCCGTCATTTGGTTTCAATCCTTGTTTTAGTGGATCTTGCTCGCGAATCATAATCTCTGAAACCTTATCCTCGGCACACCGGATGTTTCAATCCTTGTTTTAGTGGATCTTGCTCGCGAATCATCAACATGTACACCAATGGATCTTATCTTGTACGTTTCAATCCTTGTTTTAGTGGATCTTGCTCGCGAATAAGATCAAGTTGCACAGACCAGTAGAAGGCGAAATGTTTCAATCCTTGTTTTAGTGGATCTTGCTCGCGAATAAAAGAATTCAAGGGGCTTAAATAAGCCCTTCTTGTTTCAATCCTTGTTTTAGTGGATCTTGCTCGCGAATGGGATGGTCATAGAGCCTCTGCAACTCGATATACCGGTTTCAATCCTTGTTTTAGTGGATCTTGCTCGCGAATATGTCATAGTTTGTTCCGTCATTCGTTACCCCGTTTAGTTTCAATCCTTGTTTTAGTGGATCTTGCTCGCGAATCCTTTGCTTTCTCACTTGCGTTTCTGGTCGTAACAGTTTCAATCCTTGTTTTAGTGGATCTTGCTCGCGAATAGTTCATCATTGTCGTACACGTTTACTTTTACTATTTGTTTCAATCCTTGTTTTAGTGGATCTTGCTCGCGAATAGGTTTCTCGAAGGAGCTGCAGGGACTTACGAACACGTTTCAATCCTTGTTTTAGTGGATCTTGCTCGCGAATACACATGGGGATTGCCTGTAAGAGTTTTAATGCTGGTTTCAATCCTTGTTTTAGTGGATCTTGCTCGCGAATCATTCATTTGATGTAGTTTTCGCTTCAGAAAGGCTAAGTTTCAATCCTTGTTTTAGTGGATCTTGCTCGCGAATTCCGCCCTTGTTGGATTTTACCATTTTAGCAGGATTAAGTTTCAATCCTTGTTTTAGTGGATCTTGCTCGCGAATTGCTAATTATATTTTTTGTCTAGGACTTATAGAGAGTTTCAATCCTTGTTTTAGTGGATCTTGCTCGCGAATTTGAAAGATTGGAATTCTATTGTAGTTTTTGGGGTGTTTCAATCCTTGTTTTAGTGGATCTTGCTCGCGAATTTTTAGTAAGAGGGAGCTTAAAACGCTTACTCGGGTGTTTCAATCCTTGTTTTAGTGGATCTTGCTCGCGAATTCGATGATCCGTTTCTAACTGAAAAAGCTAGAACGGGTTTCAATCCTTGTTTTAGTGGATCTTGCTCGCGAATCGCAGAAGGGCGGTTCTTTTCGTCGAACTGACATGGTTTCAATCCTTGTTTTAGTGGATCTTGCTCGCGAATTCTATACTCATAATTAATTCCCCTAGAAAATCTATGTTTCAATCCTTGTTTTAGTGGATCTTGCTCGCGAATGGATGAGAAGCCATTACCGGCTAAAAGAATCGAAGGTTTCAATCCTTGTTTTAGTGGATCTTGCTCGCGAATTCATCTAGCCGTATCAGGTGCTAGATGGTTCAAAAAGTTTCAATCCTTGTTTTAGTGGATCTTGCTCGCGAATTTTATGACCCCGATTGGGAAAGCTGTACCCTCGAGTTTCAATCCTTGTTTTAGTGGATCTTGCTCGCGAATAATTTTGCTTTGCTGTATTACAGAGCCCGTTTTTGTTTCAATCCTTGTTTTAGTGGATCTTGCTCGCGAATCCCCCCTGTTATGTATTTCTACTATGTCACTGATTTGTTTCAATCCTTGTTTTAGTGGATCTTGCTCGCGAATTGTTTTTAGAATTGAGAAGCGAATAGAGAGCATCAGTTTCAATCCTTGTTTTAGTGGATCTTGCTCGCGAATTCTCGTATCCGGTTCTTATCTTCTGCATGTTCCTAGTTTCAATCCTTGTTTTAGTGGATCTTGCTCGCGAATTAGAAATTGTGGGATTATTTGGAATCCTCTTGATAGTTTCAATCCTTGTTTTAGTGGATCTTGCTCGCGAATAATTGTGGTATTTCTTACTTTGATTATAACCTGATGTTTCAATCCTTGTTTTAGTGGATCTTGCTCGCGAATCTTACTATCTAATTTTCTTTTTTCTTTTCTTTTTTTGTTTCAATCCTTGTTTTAGTGGATCTTGCTCGCGAATAATTCCGAGGATTTTCCTGATAGATGCCTTCATCTTGGTTTCAATCCTTGTTTTAGTGGATCTTGCTCGCGAATAGTTACCACTATCTACATACAGACTAGCGGTACGTCGTTTCAATCCTTGTTTTAGTGGATCTTGCTCGCGAATTCGATTATGAAGCTGAAACCGATTGGGATTATATATGGTTTCAATCCTTGTTTTAGTGGATCTTGCTCGCGAATAGCAATGGCAGGGACTGGGGAAGACGGTGTAACGAGTTTCAATCCTTGTTTTAGTGGATCTTGCTCGCGAATGGGTATGTAACGAGGGTCCGGAAAAATATCATAGGTTTCAATCCTTGTTTTAGTGGATCTTGCTCGCGAATCTTTCCAAAGGGATGAAATTTGACGGCAACAGGTTTCAATCCTTGTTTTAGTGGATCTTGCTCGCGAATTGCAAAGCTTGTAAAAGTTGTCTATAAAACAAATGAGTTTCAATCCTTGTTTTAGTGGATCTTGCTCGCGAATCCTTTCCATTTCACTTGTTACCATCTCCATTATTTGTGTTTCAATCCTTGTTTTAGTGGATCTTGCTCGCGAATAGTCCCTGCCTACATACCCAGGAACTACAGTATACTGTTTCAATCCTTGTTTTAGTGGATCTTGCTCGCGAATTTTTTTTAGGGGTGTTCAGGATAATATTATTGAATTAGTTTCAATCCTTGTTTTAGTGGATCTTGCTCGCGAATCTCGAAGAATGGTTAGTGGGAGAGGTTAAATCCCTCTGTTTCAATCCTTGTTTTAGTGGATCTTGCTCGCGAATCTGCTTGATACTTAATTGGCGACTTCAATACATGTAGTTTCAATCCTTGTTTTAGTGGATCTTGCTCGCGAATATAGAGCACATCCATACTCCATTCTTTTCATGATGGAGTTTCAATCCTTGTTTTAGTGGATCTTGCTCGCGAATTTCATTAATCGGTGTTTTCTCATATGTCCTCCTTATCGTTTCAATCCTTGTTTTAGTGGATCTTGCTCGCGAATTGAGTTGCTAATAGGTGTTTATTTTCCTGATTTGAGTTTCAATCCTTGTTTTAGTGGATCTTGCTCGCGAATAATGGTAGAACGGAATTGCCAAGTGGAGACTTGAAGTTTCAATCCTTGTTTTAGTGGATCTTGCTCGCGAATCTTATCGCTGTTTTTGGATATCGAAGCGTTCAAAGTTTCAATCCTTGTTTTAGTGGATCTTGCTCGCGAATTTGACCCAACAAAATTGTTCTAGTAACTATAGGAAGTTTCAATCCTTGTTTTAGTGGATCTTGCTCGCGAATCCTTCCCCATTTTGCGGGCCTGTCATGCATTGTAGTTTCAATCCTTGTTTTAGTGGATCTTGCTCGCGAATCTTAACTTCTTTTTTTATGTATATTATTAGTTCAAATGTTTCAATCCTTGTTTTAGTGGATCTTGCTCGCGAATCATTCTTATTTCTTTAGGAGAAATGGAAGACATGTTGTTTCAATCCTTGTTTTAGTGGATCTTGCTCGCGAATCTCGGTAATAAAAAAGGAGTGAGTGTATGGCAGACAGGTTTCAATCCTTGTTTTAGTGGATCTTGCTCGCGAATAAAGAAAAAGCCTTTGATATGTTCGTCGAAGCTCTGTTTCAATCCTTGTTTTAGTGGATCTTGCTCGCGAATAGTAACAGAAGTATATGATTCAATATCTGGCATACAAGTTTCAATCCTTGTTTTAGTGGATCTTGCTCGCGAATGTTTTTTTATTTTATATTGCCCTGTGGACTCTATCCGTTTCAATCCTTGTTTTAGTGGATCTTGCTCGCGAATTCTTAGAGAGTTCTTCGTCTACCCTCCCCAGCATCACGTTTCAATCCTTGTTTTAGTGGATCTTGCTCGCGAATCCTATCATCTACCCAGTGAGCATCAAAAATGCCTAGTTTCAATCCTTGTTTTAGTGGATCTTGCTCGCGAATTACTCCATGGTATCCCATTATAACCAGGGCTTTTTGGTTTCAATCCTTGTTTTAGTGGATCTTGCTCGCGAATCCTCCAATAGGATCTCAAGAATTCAGAGGAGTAATGTTTCAATCCTTGTTTTAGTGGATCTTGCTCGCGAATGAATCATCTCCGATGGAAGAAGCACATCGAGAGAGATGTTTCAATCCTTGTTTTAGTGGATCTTGCTCGCGAATAATATAAATCTATTTGTTTATTTTTTAAGGGATAAGTTTCAATCCTTGTTTTAGTGGATCTTGCTCGCGAATCCATCGAACTCATGCAGGTTTTTCGAGATGATTACCGTTTCAATCCTTGTTTTAGTGGATCTTGCTCGCGAATCATTATTTCAGTGGCATTCGCCTGTACGTAGGCTTGTTTCAATCCTTGTTTTAGTGGATCTTGCTCGCGAATACCCGAACTACAATACGTATGTATGGTGGGGCAGGGGGGTTTCAATCCTTGTTTTAGTGGATCTTGCTCGCGAATTTATGCGAAAATAATTATTATATTTATCATATATTATGTTTCAATCCTTGTTTTAGTGGATCTTGCTCGCGAATCCGATATTTAAAACTTATGTTGGTGGTATTAAAATGTTTCAATCCTTGTTTTAGTGGATCTTGCTCGCGAATCAAAGGGATTCCCCTGGGACAATGCAATTACTGGCGGTTTCAATCCTTGTTTTAGTGGATCTTGCTCGCGAATTAAATATTATATTAACCACATCCTATTGATTTGAACTGTTTCAATCCTTGTTTTAGTGGATCTTGCTCGCGAATGTAAGAAGTTAAGGTTGTAATATTATAATATAACAACGTTTCAATCCTTGTTTTAGTGGATCTTGCTCGCGAATTGGACTTTTGGGGACATCTGGAAGTATATATCAGAGTTTCAATCCTTGTTTTAGTGGATCTTGCTCGCGAATCTCAATGAAGGGAAACTTATCCCGGTATCAAGGCAGTTTCAATCCTTGTTTTAGTGGATCTTGCTCGCGAATACCATTTCTTTATACAGAGCTTCCTCTGCATTTAAGTTTCAATCCTTGTTTTAGTGGATCTTGCTCGCGAATCCGATATCGGTTAAGTTGTCAAGTAATCCTTTACAACTGTTTCAATCCTTGTTTTAGTGGATCTTGCTCGCGAATCACGTCTGAAATATGTGGTTCATGTGAAAATTATATGTTTCAATCCTTGTTTTAGTGGATCTTGCTCGCGAATGACTCTGGAAAACTTCCAGTTAAGACATCATTTTTGTTTCAATCCTTGTTTTAGTGGATCTTGCTCGCGAATCCCAGAGAAGTAGTCATGAGTTTGGAAGGTTTCACAGTTTCAATCCTTGTTTTAGTGGATCTTGCTCGCGAATCAAAGGAGTCAAAGAACAATGAAAACAGAGACGATGTTTCAATCCTTGTTTTAGTGGATCTTGCTCGCGAATCCTCTCTTTTCGGCTTCTTCTACACATAGATTAAAGTTTCAATCCTTGTTTTAGTGGATCTTGCTCGCGAATCTAATTCGATATCAGCATATGATACTGAAAATGGGGTTTCAATCCTTGTTTTAGTGGATCTTGCTCGCGAATCAGCGAGTGCAGCAGGACTCCTTTCCAATGCAGGGAGTTTCAATCCTTGTTTTAGTGGATCTTGCTCGCGAATGCACTTGATACAACAGTTGGAATCATCTCAGTATATGGTTTCAATCCTTGTTTTAGTGGATCTTGCTCGCGAATGAAAATTCGTATCGCATACCCTTTTCCACGTATCTGTTTCAATCCTTGTTTTAGTGGATCTTGCTCGCGAATTTCCTTTCTAAGCTTGGGAGGTCCTGAATATGGCAGGTTTCAATCCTTGTTTTAGTGGATCTTGCTCGCGAATCCAACTAGATGGACTACCTGCATTATCAGAAGCAATAGTTTCAATCCTTGTTTTAGTGGATCTTGCTCGCGAATTCATACAGGTAGACATAAAACACGGGACAAATATTTGTTTCAATCCTTGTTTTAGTGGATCTTGCTCGCGAATGCCGAAAAGAGACTAATTTTCACGTCTTCTGGTTATAGTTTCAATCCTTGTTTTAGTGGATCTTGCTCGCGAATTAGAATACATCCCATCTCTACAACACCGGTATAATAGTTTCAATCCTTGTTTTAGTGGATCTTGCTCGCGAATCGAATTGTGCCAGGTCTTCATTTGACATTTTTGAGAGTTTCAATCCTTGTTTTAGTGGATCTTGCTCGCGAATCATTCAATACAAGGGTAGTTCCTGAATTTAGGAGCCTAGTTTCAATCCTTGTTTTAGTGGATCTTGCTCGCGAATAGGCGTCTCGAATGCAAATAATAGGTGGAGTGCGAGTTTCAATCCTTGTTTTAGTGGATCTTGCTCGCGAATCTTGCAATTACTCTTTATGAAACTCATCATATTTAGTTTCAATCCTTGTTTTAGTGGATCTTGCTCGCGAATTGACAATACGGTGGGACATATGGCATCAGAAAAACAGGTTTCAATCCTTGTTTTAGTGGATCTTGCTCGCGAATGAATTATGACCTGATTACTTTTGAAGATTTGAACATGTTTCAATCCTTGTTTTAGTGGATCTTGCTCGCGAATTTAACGGTCTTCCAGGGACAGGTAAAACGTTTGCAACTGCGTTTCAATCCTTGTTTTAGTGGATCTTGCTCGCGAATAGAATCACAAGAAAGCAAAATACCGGAACAAGGTGTTTCAATCCTTGTTTTAGTGGATCTTGCTCGCGAATCAAAGAAAGCAGGTGGACGTATTGAGATAATCAAGTTTCAATCCTTGTTTTAGTGGATCTTGCTCGCGAATTTCTTCTTCAAGTGTCGTTGCCTTCCCAAAATCATGAGGTTTCAATCCTTGTTTTAGTGGATCTTGCTCGCGAATTCTTATCCCTCATTCTCTATGATTTTATCTATAGGTTTCAATCCTTGTTTTAGTGGATCTTGCTCGCGAATAATCGCAGAGCATGACAAAAACTACTATTCGAAGAAGTTTCAATCCTTGTTTTAGTGGATCTTGCTCGCGAATCCTCAATCGTCCTCGTATACTTCAAATCCATATTTCTGTTTCAATCCTTGTTTTAGTGGATCTTGCTCGCGAATAATGGGGGGCTATGAATGATTTTGAACAGTCTTTTATGTTTCAATCCTTGTTTTAGTGGATCTTGCTCGCGAATATGTCAGAAAATACAATTATGGAGCGCGACAGGTTTCAATCCTTGTTTTAGTGGATCTTGCTCGCGAATGTTGGGCTTTTAGACAATTACAGGGCTTTATTGAATAGTTTCAATCCTTGTTTTAGTGGATCTTGCTCGCGAATTTCAAACTTCACTTTGCTCCAAATGCATGTGACGAAGTTTCAATCCTTGTTTTAGTGGATCTTGCTCGCGAATTTATGCTACAGCAAGATCAAACAGTGCAGGATACAGTTTCAATCCTTGTTTTAGTGGATCTTGCTCGCGAATCTATAATATTGATAGCTCAATTATGGCAAAGAGTGGAGGTTTCAATCCTTGTTTTAGTGGATCTTGCTCGCGAATATTTCCATTATACCTTTTCGGACCCAATCAAAATCAAGTTTCAATCCTTGTTTTAGTGGATCTTGCTCGCGAATCAGGAAGCCACCCTGCTTTAGCGGGTGGTAGCTCACTGTTTCAATCCTTGTTTTAGTGGATCTTGCTCGCGAATAATTAGACCTCATTGTAAATTCGATCTACGAGTTGTTTCAATCCTTGTTTTAGTGGATCTTGCTCGCGAATTTTGAGAAGTGAAGTTCCTGTTACAAGTGAAAATAGGTTTCAATCCTTGTTTTAGTGGATCTTGCTCGCGAATAGCTAAGAAATTAGCTGAGAAATTAAAATACACCTATGGTTTCAATCCTTGTTTTAGTGGATCTTGCTCGCGAATTTCTCTTCTTATGCTTTTATCAATGCTTATTGTATGTTTCAATCCTTGTTTTAGTGGATCTTGCTCGCGAATAGCAGTTAGGGCTACAAGGTAACTTATATTGAAGTGAGTTTCAATCCTTGTTTTAGTGGATCTTGCTCGCGAATTTGGTTACACTTAACAGAGGGTTGTTATCCTATATTGTTTCAATCCTTGTTTTAGTGGATCTTGCTCGCGAATAGTGCTGAGTAATTCTGCTAATTTCTTTTTTAACCGGTTTCAATCCTTGTTTTAGTGGATCTTGCTCGCGAATTTGATACGATTGGATATGGTATTAACATGAATGCAAGTTTCAATCCTTGTTTTAGTGGATCTTGCTCGCGAATTTAATTCAGCAGAAGAGTTTGCTGAACACTTTGAGTTTCAATCCTTGTTTTAGTGGATCTTGCTCGCGAATCAGAGTATTCTTTCAACAAAGAATGTCCGTTATAAGTTTCAATCCTTGTTTTAGTGGATCTTGCTCGCGAATAAATACCACACTATATGTAAGTACTGTTTTGCTTAGTTTCAATCCTTGTTTTAGTGGATCTTGCTCGCGAATGATAAAAAACACGCCGAAGGATATAAGAATATAAGTTTCAATCCTTGTTTTAGTGGATCTTGCTCGCGAATAACTTATGAACCGGGATATAATAGATTGTACACAATAGTTTCAATCCTTGTTTTAGTGGATCTTGCTCGCGAATCTTAGGGCAATTACTATATACGCTCACAAAGTATTGTTTCAATCCTTGTTTTAGTGGATCTTGCTCGCGAATGTGGTGACGAATACTTCAAAGGTATAGAGTCCAGGTGGTTTCAATCCTTGTTTTAGTGGATCTTGCTCGCGAATGGGATGAAGCAGAACCTCGCACAGTAGTTAAGTATGTTTCAATCCTTGTTTTAGTGGATCTTGCTCGCGAATCGACACACTAACAATCATGGAATGTTGCAATGAGCTGTTTCAATCCTTGTTTTAGTGGATCTTGCTCGCGAATGTATGCAGGATGTGAGTTTGAAATATATGTTAAAAAGTTTCAATCCTTGTTTTAGTGGATCTTGCTCGCGAATATGTCTCCTATCATACTCTCTAATAGCAATTTTGTTTCAATCCTTGTTTTAGTGGATCTTGCTCGCGAATACAATGAAAAAGGATGGTATGATATTTTCGGAGAGTTTCAATCCTTGTTTTAGTGGATCTTGCTCGCGAATAAAAAGAGAAAAAGAGATGTGCCGCGAGATGCGGCGTTTCAATCCTTGTTTTAGTGGATCTTGCTCGCGAATGAATACCGTTGATGTATCCCGTTCTTCCCTCAATAGTTTCAATCCTTGTTTTAGTGGATCTTGCTCGCGAATTGGTTATTTCTTCTGACATAGTATTATCTCTCGTTGTTTCAATCCTTGTTTTAGTGGATCTTGCTCGCGAATCCAGCACTTGCAGCATTCACACCAGCTTGAATAGTTTGTTTCAATCCTTGTTTTAGTGGATCTTGCTCGCGAATCAGACTTTTCTGGCTTGTCCTCTCCAACCATGATTAGTTTCAATCCTTGTTTTAGTGGATCTTGCTCGCGAATGATACAAGCGGAATCCTTGATAGAATGGAGAAACTGTTTCAATCCTTGTTTTAGTGGATCTTGCTCGCGAATCATCGGAATACATGACTCGGTGAGTTTCTGAAGCTCCGGTTTCAATCCTTGTTTTAGTGGATCTTGCTCGCGAATAAGGATTCGTATCCTATGTGTTATCGGATGACTCAAAGTTTCAATCCTTGTTTTAGTGGATCTTGCTCGCGAATATTAGGTGAATTAGTTGCAGCAGTCTATAAAAAAGGTTTCAATCCTTGTTTTAGTGGATCTTGCTCGCGAATAGAGCTTGGAAGAGAGATTTATAGGGTGGGTAAGGGGTTTCAATCCTTGTTTTAGTGGATCTTGCTCGCGAATGCGCTATCATTGCAAAATTCGGCGCTGAGTATAGAAGTTTCAATCCTTGTTTTAGTGGATCTTGCTCGCGAATACTGTGATAGTATTGTAGGAAGATATATATAGGTGTTTCAATCCTTGTTTTAGTGGATCTTGCTCGCGAATCCCAGTCCCAGGGCATCGGCTATCCCGCTTACGACTTGTTTCAATCCTTGTTTTAGTGGATCTTGCTCGCGAATGAAAAACGTGCTTCTTCATGCGGTTATAACACAGGTTTCAATCCTTGTTTTAGTGGATCTTGCTCGCGAATATTTTCACGAAAACCAAAGCCTCCAAAATACAAAAAGTTTCAATCCTTGTTTTAGTGGATCTTGCTCGCGAATCAAGCACGTAAAGACCGGCGGCAACAAGAGCAAGAGGTTTCAATCCTTGTTTTAGTGGATCTTGCTCGCGAATGAGAAAACAGCCGCTAACTTAAGAATAGGTTGAGGGTTTCAATCCTTGTTTTAGTGGATCTTGCTCGCGAATCATGACGTCGAGGCTGCCTTTTGCGTCGATAGGAAGTTTCAATCCTTGTTTTAGTGGATCTTGCTCGCGAATATATAATAATTATTTCCTGCAGGTACAGACCTTAAGTTTCAATCCTTGTTTTAGTGGATCTTGCTCGCGAATTTGATGTTTACAAACTTCCTTACTCTTACATGCGTTTCAATCCTTGTTTTAGTGGATCTTGCTCGCGAATCTTTCCCATTTTTGATTTTGAAGCCACTTTGATTAGTTTCAATCCTTGTTTTAGTGGATCTTGCTCGCGAATCTGTATATGGTTTCTGTAAGAACCATTTGTATAATATGTTTCAATCCTTGTTTTAGTGGATCTTGCTCGCGAATTTGAGTTTGCATATGGGATTCCTTACGAAGAGAAGTAGTTTCAATCCTTGTTTTAGTGGATCTTGCTCGCGAATCAGACCTTCGACAATGAGGCTTGCCCAGGGTTGCCGTTTCAATCCTTGTTTTAGTGGATCTTGCTCGCGAATTTTTACCTGATCCACATGGAGCTTGTAAAATCCCAGTTTCAATCCTTGTTTTAGTGGATCTTGCTCGCGAATCGAGTGACCTGAGCAGATGTAAGCGCACTCAAGTTTCAATCCTTGTTTTAGTGGATCTTGCTCGCGAATGGTTGTTATCCGGGCGCAATACCCAGACAGTAACAGGTTTCAATCCTTGTTTTAGTGGATCTTGCTCGCGAATTTTGTGACCTCCGGACCGTTGCTGCAGGCGGCACGGCGTGGAGTTTCAATCCTTGTTTTAGTGGATCTTGCTCGCGAATTCGACCTGCTGGCAAAGGATAAGAACTCAGAAGAGTAGTTTCAATCCTTGTTTTAGTGGATCTTGCTCGCGAATGCTCTTTCAGTGGCTTCAGTAATGAATAGGCCAGCATGTTTCAATCCTTGTTTTAGTGGATCTTGCTCGCGAATCCTTCTCAAATTCATGTTTTGGATATTAGATATGGGTGTTTCAATCCTTGTTTTAGTGGATCTTGCTCGCGAATAACAAGTCCGGGCAGCATCAACCCGAAAACTGAAAGTTTCAATCCTTGTTTTAGTGGATCTTGCTCGCGAATCGGACGCGCTCTGGAAAATGAAAACAATCGAAGAGTTTCAATCCTTGTTTTAGTGGATCTTGCTCGCGAATGCTACCGGTTTCATTATTGGCTACCCGATGTCAAGTTTCAATCCTTGTTTTAGTGGATCTTGCTCGCGAATTTGTTGCGATATGGATATTCGTTGTCATATATGAGTTTCAATCCTTGTTTTAGTGGATCTTGCTCGCGAATTTCATCACTGAATATCACCTTTCTTACATCTCTGCAGTTTCAATCCTTGTTTTAGTGGATCTTGCTCGCGAATATATCAAATCCTTCTTTTCTGACATCAAAAAAAGTTTCAATCCTTGTTTTAGTGGATCTTGCTCGCGAATCAAAAGATGTCTGAGCTGTCAGATCTCATTGAAGATAGTTTCAATCCTTGTTTTAGTGGATCTTGCTCGCGAATAAAGTTGTTAACTTCTGAGGAAATATGCCAGGGTCGTTTCAATCCTTGTTTTAGTGGATCTTGCTCGCGAATAGGGCAAAATTTTCCGTTATTTGACCAGAAAAAGCCTGAAATGAGCCCTTTTCTGGGGCTAAAATTCTTGCTGGAAAATTATCAAACCCTTTATAAATACAAGAAAATTTTTTCACACGCAGATATTCCGGTAACAGCAATCTACGCATTTTCTAGAAGATCTGGATGTCTTGGGATATAAGCCTTTTTGAACGATATCGAGTATTTCCTCAATAATTTTCTCGGCTTTTTTGAA
>Ga0208695_1002598_pt1 | contig 12916 bp, 12 predicted proteins | sample AD_UKC111_MetaG_FD_184449 | JGI IMG/M metagenome (GOLD analysis project Ga0208695, IMG submission 184449) | Active sludge microbial communities of municipal wastewater-treating anaerobic digesters from Hong Kong - AD_UKC111_MetaG (SPAdes)... | ecosystem: Engineered > Bioreactor > Anaerobic >... | reverse complement strand
AGGAAGCATTCACTTTTTTATTTATGATGTAATTAAGATATTTATACTTCTGTCAGTACTCATATTTGCAATATCCTATATACAGAGCTATTTTCCGCCCGAGAAGACCAAGAAAATACTTGGTGGTATCAAAGGTGTCAAGGGTAATATCTTAGGGGCATTGTTAGGTACTGTCACACCCTTCTGAAGTTGCTCCAGCATACCGATATTTATCGGTTTTACCTCGGCCGGGCTGCCGTTGGGTATAACATTCTCGTTTTTAATATCATCACCATTGGTCGATTTAGCTTCAATGCTGATACTGATGTCATTCTTTGGAGCCAAGATAGCAATTGCTTATGTTGTTGTCGGACTGATACTTGCGGTTGCAGGTGGTACGGTCATTGACAAGCTGGGACTTGAAAAATACGTTGAGAGTTACGTAAGAGATATAGAGAATGTCAACCTGGAGATGTCGGAAATGACACGCCATGAAAGGATTTCTTATTCAAAGCAGCAGGTAAAGGATATTATTAAAAAAGTCTGGTTGTATATATATATTGGCGTTGGAATAGGAGCCGCAATCCATAATTGGATTCCTCAAAGCATAGTGGAAAATGTCATAGGAGAAAACAATCCATTTGCAGTTTTATTGGCAACTGCTATAGGAGTCCCGATGTATGCTGACATATTCGGCACTATTCCTATTGCAGAAGCACTGTTTGCCAAAGGTGTAGGAGTAGGTACCGTTCTCTCCTTCATGATGGCTGTTACAGCATTGTCCTTGCCTTCAATGATATTGCTGAGCAAGGTTGTCAAGCCGAAGCTCCTGGCAATATTTGTTGCAATAGTATCTATCGGTATTCTGATAATAGGGTATTTGTTCAATGCAGTTTCCTTTATTTTCATATAATCGGTTAAATCCACTGCACAAATCTAACACGGATAATCCGGAGTCATGAATAGTAGAATTTTTTAGGGAGGTCAAAAAATGGTAATAAAAGTATTGGGATCAGGCTGCATGAACTGCAGGAAGCTTGAGGAGAACGCAAAAGCGGCAGTGAAGCAGCTGGGTATTGATGCAAAAGTTGAGAAAGTAGAAAATTTCAAAGATATACTGGCCTATGGAGTAATGAAAACACCTGCACTTGTTGTAAATGAGAAAGTGAAGGTTATGGGCAGAGTTGCGGCTACCGAAGAGATAAAAAAGCTGCTGGTATAATTGAGGCTTATTTATCTTTGCAAACAAACTCATAATTTTGGAGCGATGTGATAGAAGGATCAGTACCGCACAATGCACAATTAGGCGATTTGCCGATATCTACAAGGGTAAAATCCATATTCAGTGCATCAAACAGGAGTATTTTATTGGCCAGGGTCCCACCGGCACCTGTCAAATGCTTAAGAGCCTCTATCGCCTGTATCATACCCATTACCCCGGGGACAGCACCTAATACTCCTGTTTCTGAGCAGGCAGGTACAGGATTGCTGTCTTTTGTTTCGGGGAAAATGCAGCGGTAGCATGGGCTTTTGTCCGGTATTATGGTTGTTGCAAGTCCGTCAAAGCGTAAGACTCCGGCTTCTATTAAAGGTTTTTTCAAGAAATAACAGGCGTCATTCAGCAAATAACGATTGGGTAGGTTGTCAAGAGCGCTTATTATTATATCATAATCAGCAATAAGTCCTTCAGCATTTTCAAATGAAAACTTTTGTTCATAGGTACAGATTTCCAAATCAGGATTAAGCTTTTTTAAGAATGCTTCCGCAGACTTTACCTTGGCCATGCCGAGTGTTTCAGTTGAGTGCAGTATCTGCCTGTTGAGGTTGCTGTTTTCAACCGTGTCAAAGTCTACTAATCCCAGTTTTCCTATACCCGACACAGTCAGCATATAGGAAATTGGAGAACCCAGTCCGCCGGTGCCCACAATCAGGACTTTTGCTTTGCCAAGTTGTTTTATTGCGTTTTCAGGATCCATAGAATATTCTGCTTTTTTATTATTGATACGGCCATGGACAAAGTCATAAGCCTCTAAATCAAATTGAAATACTTGCTCACTTATACTGCCAATACCCAGCAATACCTTTACGGTTTCTATGGCAGCAAGTGTACCGGCAAATCCAAGATATACTTTATTAAACAACGGTAAATGCTTATAGTTCTTATTCTCTATAAAGAAGTTGTTAACTTCATCAACAACCTGATTTACGATTTCTTTTCCTCGTGCAGTTCTTACATATCCACAGCTGCCGCAAGCTGCCGAGAATATAACGGGAATGTCTGTGTCACCCAGCTTTGAAGCCGGTATCGGTTTTTCGCAGAATACCACCATGGCATCGTAATCCTCAGCAAAATCAGCCATCAGTATTTCCAAATCAGGATTAAGCCCTCTGGCTTTTTGAAATATGAACTCGAATCCATCGGTATTTCCTGAATGACAACTTATTTTGCCGATTCCCATAGCTGCCATATAATACAGCATAATTGCAGAGCTTGAGATGCTGTCACAGTATACCAGTATGGATGATTCAAGCAGCTTCTTTTGACCGGGCCCACTGATTTCCGGCATAATAATATGCCGCAAATATCTTTGAATTTGTTCTTTTTCCAGTATCATGCGATCATCTCCCAAAATAAACCTCGACGAGCATATATTCCATTGGCTTTGATATATATTTTATCAGCTTGTTTAACAAGATTTCAACAAGGGTTTTTGTATCCTTGCAAAAAAATTCATAATTTCTTCATATTTGCCTGCTAATATGATAATGTAAAATGAAATAGCATATGTTATACTTTGAACGTTATCAGGATTGCGGGCAATGCTGTATCTTGATACAGCCGGTGGAAATAGAAGGAGGGTGCTTTATGAAAAGCCTAAAAAAAATAATTGATGATTTTCTGAAGAGGTTAGCAGCCCAAAACAAGGAGCAGTTTGGCAGCGAAAAGCTGGACTGCTGTAAATTGGACAGGCCAAAAAAAGATAGCAGGAAATAGGTTTGGCGGTGAGAGATTTGAAGGTATCCTTAAGGACTAAACTTACATTGTCCCATGTTGCAACAGCTTTGATATGCGTCGCATTGATAAGCTTGTTTTCCAATATCCTGTTGGAAAGGCACTTTCAGGATTATATCAGGTCAAATCAGGAAAAAAGGAATAAAGAATTGGTCTCGCTCTTTTCCAGCAATTATCAAAGCAATGGGCAGTGGAATGCGGAAAGCGTACAGGATATAGGGATATATGCCCTTGAGCAGGGTATGATTGTTGAAGTAAGGGATAAATCGGGTAATATTATATGGAATGCCATGTCCTATAATAACGGTTGGTGTAACCGAATGCTTGACCATATGGCAAGCAATATGTTCAGCCGTTACCCCAATTGGGAGGGTAAGCTGGTGCAGGTCAGCTATCCCGTTTTCTATAAGGGAGAAAAAGTCGGCAGTATAGATATCGGGTATTATGGCCCTTTCTATTTTAATGATAATGATATGGCATTTATAAGTGCACTTAATCGTATATTTATTAGTGTAGGTGTCTTTTCGCTGCTTCTGGCCTTTTTATTCGGCTCAATTATGTCCAGGAGGATTACAATGCCTATAACCAGGGTTATCAACACGGCGCGGATGATAGCAAAGGGCTATTTTGGAGACAGAAGTTATGAACGAACAAGTACAAAAGAAATCAGCCAGTTGACGGATACTATAAATGATTTGGCGGAAACCCTGGAAACACAGGAGAAGCTCCGAAAGCGCCTGACGGGTGATGTTGCCCATGAGTTAAGGACACCTGTTGCTACACTGCAAAGCCACCTGGAGGCAATGATTGACGGAATATGGGAGCCAAGCTCTGACAGGCTCAAAAGCTGTCATGAGGAAACAATGAGGATAAACAGGATGATCGGTGACCTGGAAAAGCTGGCACGCTATGAAAGCGACAATATGATATTAGATAAAGAAGAGTTCTCTTTATGCGAACTGTTAAGGATAATGGTGCAGAACTTTGAAAAGGAGTTTATACAAAGGAATATAAAGATTCAAATACAGTGTGAAAACATTATGCTTTTTGCTGACAGGGATAAAATCAGTCAGGTTCTTGTAAATCTGATATCAAATGCATTAAAGTATACGAACAGCAATGGCCAGGTTACAATAACCGCTGCTGATTCCGGCGATAATACGACAATTGCAGTCAGCGACACAGGTATCGGTATCTCAGAGGAAGATCTTCCCTATATATTTGAACGTTTTTATAGGGCGGATAAGTCCAGAAACAGGATGACCGGCGGCTCCGGCATAGGATTGACTATTGCCAAGGCTATTGTGGAGGCGCATAAAGGCAGTATTTCAGCAGTCAGCAAGTTAAATGAAGGCACTATATTTACCGTTGTTCTGCCGAAAAAAAGATAATCGAAGGAAGATATAAGGAGCTAGGGCTATATTTGCAGTGTGTGGATGATAGGTTCAAAGGAATTCAATAAAGGGATTTTGATTCGGTTAATATCCGGATAATATCCGGCTTTTAAAGAAACCATATATATGGTATATTCTATTATGATGAATTTTAGTGGTACCATTTGAAATTCAGAGTAAAAAAATAAGTGAGGTAGTAAAGTGAAAAACAAATCATGGATTATAATAATTGGGGTTGTCGTCTTATTGGCGGTTTATGTGGTGGGGGTACAAAGAAGCCTGGTGAATTTGAGCGAGGAAGTGAACGCATCCTGGAGCGATATTGAAGTACAATATCAAAGAAGAGCTGATTTGATACCAAACATTGTAGAGACGGTAAAAGCGCAGGCTATAAAAGAGCAGGAAATTTTCACACAGATTGCTGAAGCGCGTTCAAAACTGTCAGGGGCAGCAAGTGTGCAGGAGAAAATTGATGCCAATGCAGAGGTTTCATCTGTATTGGGAAGGCTTTTGGCTATCGCGGAGAATTATCCGGAGCTGAAGCAGAATCAGGGCTTCCAGGACTTGAGAGTACAGCTTGAAGGCACGGAAAACAGAATTGCAGTTGCCAGAAAATATTATAATGACAATGTAAAGGAATATAACAAGAAGATAAAGGTATTTCCGACAAATATAGCTGCAGGCATATTGGGTTATTCAGATGAATTCCCATATATTGAAGCAGAAGCAGGTGCGGAGAAGGCACCTGATGTGGATTTCGATTAATTCGGAATGCGATAGGAACTATACGGCAACTCTAAAACCATGTTTTAGAGTTGTTCATCTATTTGAAGACTTTGATATGGGAGGCATGTGAGTGAAACAGTTAAGGTTGTCTGCAGCATTTATTGCAGTTTTGCTTCTGATTGCCACGAGCTTTGGAGCAATAATCGTCCAGGGGGCTGAACCTGAAATACCGAATCCTACAAGGGAGCTTTATGTCAATGATTTTGCCGGTATTCTGGATTCCGATACGGAACGGGATATTCTGAAGCTGGGGGAAAGCACTTATAAAGCAACAGGCGGAGGCCAGGTTGTATTTGTCAGTATTGACACATTAAACGGAAACACTATTGAAGAGTATGCAAATGCTCTTTTCAACAAATGGAAAATAGGCACTGAAGATAAGGGTATTCTCTTCATACTCAGCATGCGGGAAAGAGAATCCCGTATTGAAGTGGGTTATGGCTATGAAGGCGTATTGACTGATCTGGAAAGCAGCAAGCTGCTTGTGAAGTTTTCTGAACTGTATAAAGAAGAAGGAATAGATGAAGCGGTTAAGGCAATTTACTCCGATATAGCCAATATTATCAGTGGAAATGAAGATATGGTACAGTATCCTGAAACCGGCGAAGAAAGGCGGTATACAAGTGACGACTTCAGCTTTTTCAGGGAGAACCCCATTACAACTGCAATTCTGGTAATCATTATATTGATTTTGATTGTATTGGATTTTGTATTTACCGGAGGCAGAGTAACCTTCTTCATACTTAGAATGGCTGCTTCGTCTGGCAGACGAGGCGGAGGCGGCGGAAGGAATTCCGGAGGCGGAGGCCGTTCAGGAGGAGGAGGCGCTTCAGGCAGGTTTTAGAAACGAATTATAGAATGGCATAAAAGAAAAGTTATGTGATGTAGGTATTAGCTTGTAGTCATACTTCAAGAGCACTAGCCTTGTATATCAGCGAGCACTTATTGGCTTTGGGCAACAGAATCGAGAGAAGATACACAGTAAAATCCGTGGGATTTACGTGAGGTAAATCCAGCACATACCAACAGGAGGTTGGGTTTATGTGCGTCAGGATTTTACAAGTATCAAGCTCTGATTCTGTCCAAAGCTAATATCGTGTGAGTCGATACATAAGGCTAGTGCTCTATATGATGACTGCAAACCTAAAATAAGTCGCATTATACTTCTATTGTGCAACAGTCTCCGTACGGAGCTTTGTAATTTCTGTTTTTACGGAAGATACTTCCCTCTGATTTCTTCCAGATCCGAGGCCTCGAGGTTATCGACCACTTCAATTATGCCTAATATGGAGTTACCCTTTATAATTGCATAACCATCAATATTTTTTGGACTAAACTCGATTTCATTTATACCTTTTTTGGCAGTAAAGGTCGTAACATCTTTTCCTGTTGCCGCATCTACTATCAGGTACCCCCCTTCAGCATTGTCAAAATCGGTTAAATCAAAGGTCAGCCTGATTTTCCCGCCGCTGCCTGCAACAGCTATCAAAGGCTGAAGTTCATAACCGATACCTTTGAATGTCACATTTTGATCCTTCTCATCAACCAGTGCTTTATTAACTAACTTTTCAGTCGGCACCTTGCTTATATCATCTCCGTATATGCTGGGCTGGCTTGGTTCCTCATCAATCGGCACTGCACAGCAGCTTGGGCCTGTACTTGGAGGCGGCAGGGAGGGATCAGCCTTCGAGGTATCTACGGAATCAAGATTATCAACGACCTTTATGACACCGCTTATCATACCCATCCAGCAGCTGAAGTTTATATCCTTATCCCCCGGGGTGAATTCTATAATATTTTCACCCTTTTTAATTTTAAATTCGAGATTCAGCCCTCGTGCAACAATCGCATTATTACAGGAGTTCAGTTGTTTTCCATCAATTATCCATCTGACAGGTATTCCTTTTTGGACATAAAAAGCATTAGGCGTATAACCGTTATTATCAGCAGTCATATTTATGATCTGAATGCCATCCTGCAAAGCCGCCTTCGCAACATTTGGATTTGAAGAACCTGCTGAATTGCTTGCAAAGGCTGTTATAGGATTGATATTTATACCCGCCAGCGCGAGGCCTCTGTTGCCCATGATCAGGCCGAGTACTATTATAAGTACACCGCTGAATTTAAGTATTTTCTGGGTATAACCTTTACTGAGCAGCCCTGATAATGCGCCGAAGGTCAGCATTAGGGGTACTGTTCCTATAGAAAATACAAACATTGCCAGGGCTCCTTTTGCCGCACTTCCGGTACCCAGAGCGAAAAGCTGCATGGTCTGGAGCGGACCGCAAGGCATTAGTCCGTTTAAAAGTCCGACAATAAGCGGAGAGCCTGACCTGGATTTTGCTTTACATGCAAATTGAGGAAGCCTGATCTGAAATTTCCTGAAAGCGCTGAAGCCTGCCATATTTAAACCCATAATAATCATAAATACACCGGCAAATATCTGTACGGCTGCTTTTGCAGCTATAGAAAGCGAAAACACTGAGCCAAGGGCGCCAATAAGACCGCCGAGTATTGTGTAAGATATGACTCTCCCAATGTTATATAACAGAGCCGGCTGGATGGCTTCGTACCTGTTTCTGCTTTCTTTTGACAAGCTTTGTGAAAGCATAATTCCGCCGCACATACCTACACAGTGTAGTGAAGTAAGAACTCCTACAATGAAAAGAACTGCATAGGAAGCATTGGTAAGCTTTGCTTCCATGTCAAAACCGCCGGTTTTTAATCCGAGCAGCACTACACCCATAGCAATTATAAGGATCCCCATGAGTTTATAGTCCTTTGAACCTTCTGTGCTGTATCCTGCATTTTTTACAGCATCCTTAATATTATTCATGCTGCATAATTCATCATTATATTCAATTTCCATATATTGACCGCTGTAACTGGCTTTAGCATATATAACTCCCTCTAATTGCCTGACGGCTTTTTCAACACGGCTTTCACAAGAGGTGCAGGTCATTTCATAAATTTTGATTTTATCTCTCTTAATGCTCATAACTATCCTCCTTAATGTACTTGTGAGTTATAGTATATATATCAAATATGATGATTTTATGGAGATTCGGGAAAAATAAATAAATGTATGAATGTATCTTCATAAAATCTCCATAATGTGATATTATATTTATATACAGATAGGGTAGGGGGGTAAAGTAAATACGAGAGGAGAAATATAATGCGATCAGATATTTTTAAGATAAATGGTATGACATGTGCAGCATGTGCCAAAGCAGTAGAGAGAGCAGTTAAGAAGCTGGAAGGAGTAACGGATGCTACGGTTAATTTAGCGACAGAGAAGCTTTCCCTTACCTATGATGAAGCAAAGCTAAAACCAGGCGACATTGCTGAGGCTGTTTCAAAAGCAGGTTACGAAGCAATACAGGAAAATAACACCAAGGAGGTCTCAATACCGATTGAAGGTATGACTTGTGCTGCCTGTGCCAAATCAATAGAGAGGGCGGTCGGCAAGCTTTCCGGAGTTGAGGCTGTTTCAGTCAATTTTGCAACAGAAAAAGCGAATATCCGGTATAATCCGGCTGATCTGAGGTTGTCGGAAATAAAACAGGCTATTGCAAAGGCCGGTTATAAGGCTCTTGAAATAGAGAGCAAGGATAAGGTGGATGAGGATAAAAAGCGTAAGGATAGAGAAATTCGGATCCTGTGGACTAAATTTATTGTATCGGCAGTTTTTGCTGTTCCTCTTCTTTATATAGCAATGGGCCATATGCTTGGATTGCCTCTGCCGGAAGCTTTGCACCCAATGGATCATCCGCTGAGATTCGCTTTGGTGCAGATTATTCTTACAATACCGGTAGTTACGGCAGGATATCGTTTTTATACAGTAGGATTCAAGGCGATATTGCACAGAAGCCCCAATATGGATTCATTGATAGCAATGGGTACTTCAGCCGCGGTGCTTTACAGCCTGTATTCGACTTATAAGATAAGTATCGGGCATTTTATGTATGCTGAGGATTTATATTTTGAAACAGCAGGTGTCATTATTACATTGATTCTCTTGGGAAAATCCCTGGAAGCGGTATCAAAAGGAAGGACCTCGGAGGCTATAAAGAAATTGATGGGCCTGGCTCCCAAAACAGCCATTGTAATGCAGGAGGGTGAGGAAATCGAGATACCCATTGAGGAAGTAGAGGTGGGCGATATTATTGTAGTAAAGCCCGGTTCGAAAATCCCTGTGGACGGTGAAGTGACAGAAGGCCTTACGGCAATTGATGAATCCATGCTGACCGGTGAGAGCATACCTGTGGAGAAAAGACCGGGGGATAAAGTATTTGCAGCAAGTATAAACAAGACAGGTTCAATCAGATTCAAGGCTACAAAAGTAGGAAGCGATACAGCCCTGGCTCAGATAATTAAGCTGGTGGAAGATGCTCAAGGTTCAAAGGCACCTATTGCACAAATGGCGGATATTGTTTCAGGGTATTTTGTACCGATTGTTTTCATAATAGCAACCTTATCAGCATTGGCATGGTACTTTATCGGCGGGGAAACAGCGGTATTCTCCTTGACGATATTTATAGCCGTATTGGTTATTGCCTGCCCCTGCGCATTAGGCCTGGCTACTCCGACGGCAATAATGGTCGGAACAGGCAAAGGTGCGGAATACGGAGTGTTGATTAAAGGCGGAGAAGCACTTGAAACAACACATAAAATAAAGACGATAGTATTTGACAAAACCGGTACGATAACTGAAGGAAGGCCGGAGGTAACTGATATTGTTACCACAAAAATTATAGACAGAAACAGGCTTCTTCAGATTGCCGCTTCTGCTGAGAAAGGCTCAGAGCATCCGCTGGGAGAGGCAATAGTCCGCGGGGCAGAGAAAGAAAATCTGGAAAATCTCAAGGTTGACAAGTTCAATGCAATACCGGGTCATGGTATTGAGGTTGAGATCGAAGGGAAGAATATACTACTGGGCAACAGGAAGCTTATGACAGAAAGGAATATCAGTCTTTCCGAGCTTGAAACCGAATCAGACAGATTGGCCTCAGAAGGAAAGACACCTATGTATGCAGCAATTGACAATCAGCCGGCCGGTATTATTGCAGTTGCGGACATAGTAAAAGAGAGCAGCGCCAAAGCAATAAAGAAGCTTCATGAAATGGGTATAGAAGTAGCCATGATTACCGGAGACAATCGCAAGACAGCTGAGGCCATAGCAAAGCAGGTCGGAATAGACCGGGTACTGGCTGAGGTTCTTCCCCAGGATAAGGCTAATGAAGTTAAAAAGCTGCAGTCTGAAGGCAAGAAGGTTGCAATGGTTGGCGACGGAATCAACGATGCACCCGCATTGGCACAGGCGGATATAGGTATTGCCATCGGCTCAGGTACTGACGTGGCAATGGAATCTGCAGATATAGTATTGATGAGAAGCGATTTGATGGATGTGCCTACTGCTATTCAGCTAAGTAAGAGTACTATCAGAAATATCAAGCAGAACCTTTTCTGGGCATTCGGTTACAATGTAGCCGGGATACCGGTTGCAGCAGGATTGCTTCACGTCTTTGGAGGCCCGCTTTTAAATCCGATACTGGCAGCGGCAGCAATGTCGTTAAGCTCAGTTTCCGTATTAACAAATGCCTTAAGGCTGAAAGGCTTTAAACCATATAAGTAGGCTTGGGACGCGAGCCACGTGTAATTCGGAATCCGGAACTTGCAATCGAACCCGAAGGGAATAACAAATAGAAATTTAAGGAGGAATAAAAATGAAAAAACAGATTAGTATTGAAGGAATGAGCTGCGGCCACTGCGTTAAGCATGTTGAGGGCGCACTTGGCGAGGTTCCCGGCGTTATAAAGGTCGATGTGAGCTTGGAAGGCAAATACGCAATTGTGGAATTGGAAAAGGAAGTTCCCGATTCTGTGCTTAAGAATGCGGTTGATGAGGCAGGCTATGATGCCGGAACTGTAAAAGAGCTGTAAACAAGCAGTAAAGGAGGAATACCCTTGGATTGTAATTGCGACCACAATGTAACTGTCCGAACAGAAAAAGAAAAGAAGGATATCATATCAAGGCTGAACCGCATTGAGGGGCAGGTAAGGGGCATCAAAGGAATGATAGAGAAGGATGTATATTGTGACGACGTTTTAAACCAGATATCCTCTGTAAACTCAGCAATGAATTCGGTGGGCAAGCTGATTTTGAAAAATCATATGAAATCCTGCCTGATAAAACGTATTCAAGCCGGAGAACTGGATGTGGTCGACGAGCTGCTTTACACAATTGAAAAAATGCTGAAATAAATAATTGGAAAAAGAGAACCTTGTTGTCTTGGAACAGCGGGGTTCTATTCTTATGTGCTTATTCTGCTTACAGTTTTGTATGGGAGATTCATATTTTTTTTATTTTAAATTAAAACTCTACGGAGCGTTTATTGAATTATTGTTCGTCTGCGGTTATTATTAATGCATGGAGGTGGCAATATGGATTGCAGCAAGGTTGGAAAGCTGATATTGGGTTTGCGGAAAGAAAAGGATATGACACAAAAACAGCTTGCCGACGCTATGAATATCAGTGACAAGACCATTTCAAAATGGGAGCGTGGTTTGGGATGCCCTGGTGTATCCCTTCTTCGCGGACTCTCTGAAGTATTAAACGTTGACATCGAAAAAATATTGCTGGGGGATTTGGAACCCAATAATGCAGACGGAGGAAATATGAAAAAAATAAAATTTTATATGTGCCCCAATTGCGGAAACACACTGACTTCCACTGGGGAGTCCGATGTTTCCTGCTGCGGGCGAAAACTTATGCCGCTTATCCCAAAACCGGTTGATGAAATTCACAAATTAACGGTGGAAGAGATAGAGAATGATTTTTATATTACATTTACACATGAGATGAGCAAGAAGCATTATATCAATTTTATTGCCTATGTTGCCTACGATAGAGTGCTCTTCATAAAATTGTACCCGGAACAGGGCAGCGAAGTACGTTTTCCCAAAATGTACGGCGGTAAGATTTATATGTGCTGTAATCAGCACGGATTATGGGTGAATGACTAAAGAGAATTACAACGGACTATGGATGATACGTACGAGTGGTTGTAATGATAAGTATCAGGAGCCGGAAGAAAAATTCCGGCTCTTAAATTTTTTTTGAAAAAATTTGTAATCTGCTATAGACATTTAATATAAACCATGATATTATTAACATTGTTATTAAATATTAACAATGTTAATAATATGTATACATGTTAATACCTTAGATTATATAAACGGGGATAGGTGATATTATGAAGGAGAAAACAACGGAAGATAAAAAGATTCTGAAGAAACAGAGGATCAGGACATACTTTTTGGAAGCAGCCAGAGAAGTAATATTAAATGATGGCGTTGAAAGTGTCACAGTGAGGAAGGTTGCAGATATGGCAGGCTATTCCTATGCAACCATTTATAATTATTTCTCCGATCTAAACCAGCTGCTTTGGGAAGTTAAAAAACTGATGATCAATGATATTGTTGAAGCATTATACAAAAAAATGGCTGGAATGACGAAGGATGTTGACGGATTCAAGAAGAGCTTCAAAATGTATGTTGAATATTTTTTAGTAAACCCTAATGTGTTCAGATTTTTCTATTTTCACCATCTGGTCAAACCTGCCGAAGAAACTGGAAAAAATAAGGAGGAGCCCGATTTTGATGCAATGTGGGAAGAAACCTTTAAGGAGCTCGTGATTTCAGGAAAGATTAGGGCAGAGGACATTGAAGTACTTGCAAGA
>Ga0208695_1002594_pt1 | contig 12929 bp, 8 predicted proteins | sample AD_UKC111_MetaG_FD_184449 | JGI IMG/M metagenome (GOLD analysis project Ga0208695, IMG submission 184449) | Active sludge microbial communities of municipal wastewater-treating anaerobic digesters from Hong Kong - AD_UKC111_MetaG (SPAdes)... | ecosystem: Engineered > Bioreactor > Anaerobic >... | reverse complement strand
AGGCGATGTTCAAAAATACTTTGGCAAACCTCATCCATTAAATCCAATAGCAATGGGGCTTAGTCTTGCATTGCAAACTGCCAATAGTGCAGTGTATGCTATGCCCGTACGACCATTTACTCAGGGATTAACTAAGATGGATACAACGGATTTGGCAGCAGCACTAACAAAGGTTAACTCCAAAGAAGTGTACTCTTTAGCAATAATGGATAGTGCAACAAACGTTGGAACGGTTGTAAACGAATTTGTTCAAACAGTTTCGCAACCAAACAAATCTAATTTCAAAATTGCAATGTTGGGATTTGAGTCCAAAGATAGTGTTGAAACAGTTGCTGATTTAAGAGCTAGAGCATTACCATACGAAAATCCAAGGTTGAGACTTCTAGCAAACAAACTTATTTACATAACTTCTGACATAGAAGGTGGTTATCCACTTAGTGGATATTATTACTCAGCAATATATGCAGGGCAAGTTCAAAGTCTTATGCAAACTGCGCCTCAGAGATCGCTTACAAACTCAACGCCTCCTCTCATAGTAAATGCGGGATTTAAACTATTTTCAGACCCGTATTTTACAGATGACGATCTTGGCCAACTTGCCGATGCAGGTCTTTGGGTTTTGGTTAAGGAACTAGATAAGGTACTTGTTATGCACCAGCTGACAACAGCCGAATCTAACTACAGTACAAGAGAAGACTCAGTTATACGTGCCCTTGACTACTTTACTGCAACACTCAAGGAGAAATCACTTTCCCTCATTGAGAACACGGCAGTTACGCAAAAGTGGATAGACAATATATTCAAACCATTAATAAACGAAACTATAAAGCAGTTAATCGACAGTGGAGTTGCTGGTGAAGGAACACGAATTGAAAGCATAGTCAATCCAGCGCCAGATACGGTGTCACTTAATATAAGATTTGTCGCACCATATCCACTTAATATCATAAAGATATACATAACAATATAACGCTGTGGGCAAGGGAGGGTAAATAATGGATGATGCGGGTAATACAACAGTAGCAAGCGGCCAAAATACGCCTCCCTTTTTGAAGGCAAAACTTGTTCAAATCAGTATCAAAAGTGGTAGTACATTCAAACCAATAATGTTGGTGCAAAACCTAACAGTAAATATATCAAAGATGATTCAACCATTTTATCCAATTGGTCAGCAAGAACCGGAATTTTCTGTAGGACCACACATAATCAATATTTCAATGGGCAGAGTTATGACGTTAGACTCTTCATTGTTAAATATACTTAGTGAGAAGTCATCAATAAATCGATTTGATAGTTCAGCATTGGGGAAGTCTTTAGAGTTAGCAATACAAATACTAGAACCAAGAGAAAATGATTCGAGTGTGAAGGAAACTTACGTTGTACAAGGTTGTCGGATTGAATCATATGGCACAAGTATTTCCGCAGGTGAATTTGTGCTTTTGGAAAATGTTTCTATGTTGGCAAAGAACATAACTAAATTATCGTAAGGAGGGATTTAAATGGCTAATGATACTTGGGACAATAGCAAACCAATAGATCAATATTCCAGCCCAGTTGGTGCAAAAAATATTGTTATTGGTATTTTGGATATTGCTGAAACTTCTGTAAGACCCATTGGCTTTGTGCAGAATTTTTCATTCTCACAGAACAAACTTACCCAGCGTGTATTTGAAATAGGATCTGGCGTGTCCAGAATAGCGGCAGGCCCAAACATTGTAATGGCCAACGCAACAAGGTTGGTTACCGATGTGGATACTTTAACCGGCCTAATAGGGACACAAGGCATACCTTCGTTTGATTTCGATAACTCCAATCAGATATTTGACAATCCAATAAATCTCGTTGTAAGTTTTTATAAAAGTGATGGAACTCTGATTAATCACGTAGTAATAAGAGGATGTATAATTACAGCGGAAAACTTCTCGGTAAATGCGGGTGATGTTGTCACTTTTGAGAATGTTGCGTTTGAAGGTTCAAAGGTAGAAAACTTAGGGTTAACGTCATTTCCAATTGAAGGTAGTATTGAAGGTAGTACCCTTCTAGGTGTTGAAACAGAAGGTGGCTGAAACAGAAGGTGGTGGAACACAGCCTGGATGATCATTTTAGCTTAAGTCACATTATAATTTAGTTTAGAATAGGTAAGATAAGTGAGGTGGAGTTCAGTGTTTAAACTTGCAAATGTCATTATAGACCAATATGATGATCCAAATTTTATACGTACACTTGCTCAACTTGCCCCAAGCTTGACCAAAACTGCAAGTGAGGCAAAGAAGGTGTACGCACTTAAGATAGTTGCACCACATGGAACATACTATAAATTTCCACTTGACACTCCATTTGATACACTAATGAGTGCAAAATATTTTGAGAAATCAGCTGGAGATTTGCCAGTAGCACTTGTTCCTGAGATAGCGGCTAGAATCAAGAAGGCTCTGGATACAAACAGAGTAGACTCTAGCAAGTTTGAGTTTATCGATAAGGTTGCAGCAAAAGAAGTGCCAACTCGACCTGTTGTAGCATATACTTGGTTGCCAGAACATCAAAAGACAGCAAATGATGTATTGGCTAAAGAAAACGCCAAGCAAAATATTAAACAGGCTGCCGAATTGACATATCAACAACGAGAAAGTCTACCCGATTCGGATTTTGCGATAGTCATTAAGAAGGACAATACGAAGATAAGAAAATACCCAATACACGATGAATCGCACGTTAGAAATGCAATTACCAGATTTGCTCAGCACTATAACAAATTACCGCCATCACAGCGTGCAGAAGCGGCAAGGAAGATAAAGCAAAAGGCTAAGCAGTATGGTATTGAAATATCAGAAGATAACATAATCAATAAGTATGCTTCTGATACTCTTTCACCCTATTTCTGGTTTGGAATCAGAAAAAGACAAGAGCTAACGAAGAACGCAGCGTATGAAAAGCTAGCGGGATACGTAAAATATGTAAAGGATTTGAACAAAATCGCTGAGATGATAGAACAACTTGATAAAATAACAGGGTTTGATGAGGTCTGGCATATTTATGGAGACCCATACGAAACCGTGATGTCAAAGTACAGAACGTATGCTGAGAAGCTTGCAGCGGAAACAGGCAATCCAATGCCCAAAACTCCAGAAGACCAAGCAAAGCTTGATATGATTGCAAAGTATTTTGGTGAGGAGGTCGCAAAGGAAGCGGAAAGTAATAACGAACTTTTCCAGCAACTTTGTGAAGAGCTTGGAATATAGAAGAAATAAGAGATTGGAGGAAATAACTTGTCAAAACCAAAATTCATTGTCAAAATAGAAGGAAAAAATTATCCATTTCGTGGATTTGATATTTCAGCAGGCGAGGGCGGGTTAAGCATGGAAATAGTTTTCCCGCCCATTTCTGATTTAATAAGTCTTTCCCCATTGTCTAAAGCAGAAATCTACATGCAACACAACGGGAAAACATTCAAATTAGCTTATGGTTATCTTAATGCGTATAGTGTTTATAAATCGTCACAGGATTTTAGTGTGGGATTGCAATTTGTATCATCATTTGACCTCTTAGCGAACTTGCCTGTGGTACTATTGAATGTTGCAGGCAATACTACGGTTGATGTGCAACAAATAACGCAATACAGCAAGTTTTTTTCTGGCTTAACAATCGGTGAAAAGAGTGCATTACAGGCAGCGGATGTGTTTAACACATCGGAAGGAATAAAAACTGTTCAAGATAAACTAACAAACGCGCTCACAGTAATATATAATTGGTATGATAACAATAAAATTAAGGAACTGATAGACAATTTTAAAAGGTCACTTTTTACTCCTACATACGCTTCTGTCCCAGTTGAACTTGCTAGCATAAATCAACTATTTATGTTACTCCAAAATATGGCAAGCTTTACCACACCTACTATTGGCGATATAGTCAATTCGATATTGGAAGCTACTGGATATAGGCTTGTGTTTTATCCATTTTGCAGAGGCGATTCTCAAGTCAACGCCTATCTTATAGGTACTAACAACCTTACGATGCCTAATTTTACATCAGGAAAATCGCCTAACTACATTCCAAAATCATTAGTACTGGGATTCAATTCATCAACAAGTTACAATGCACCTACCAGAATGCTAGTTGAAGCTCAACTTATGGACTTGAATATATATATGACATATCCATCAGCTCCTTCTGGAGAAGATAAAAAAGGTGTAAGACCATTTATTACCTCGTACACATTCCCACAAATTGCTTCAGTAGCAGAGACAAATAATCTTGGCACAGCAATTAATGCACTTGCACAACGCCAGTTTTTTGAAGAGACCAGCAAATATTCAACCGCATCAGCAGATATTGTATTTTGGCCATTTGTGTATCCTGGGCGCGGTGCTATAATTGAAGTTGGAGATATGAAACTTTGGGGCGTTGTTTCGCAAGTTGAACATAGATTTGATGTTATGACTGGCCCAATTACCAGAGTAACATTAAGGGCTGTGACACCATATACTAGTTCAAACAAATGGCAAGGTGAAAGTGGTAACGGAGTTTTAGAAGACGTGGGGACAACTAACAGCGCTGTGTCAACTAAAGCGAGCGATTCAGGCGAAAAATCTACAACTACAATTGAAACCGAAGTTACTGATCCAGCAGTTGTTAGTGCATATATGGCACTATTGAAGATACGAACTGAATTAGAAAACACATTGGAGAAAATGCAAGAAATTATATATAAATACTCCACTACACTGGCTAGAGTAGAACGTCAACGTTTGTCACTGCTTCGTGCGGTAAACGATGTTAGTATAGCGGAAAAAGCAACAGTTACAGTTTATGATATAGTTGATAAAATTAGTATTGATACTTTGATAAAATCAATTGCACCGGATGGTAATCTTGCAGAAGGCAATATCAGGATTACTGGCAAAAAAGATGACGTAGCCAAGAAATTTCAAAATCTTACTACTAAAGATGGCAAAGGAATTAATGTAGTTGAAAAGCGCGGAGAACTGACAGCACCAAAGACTGCAAGTGTATCGGACTTTGCTAACTCTAGCAATAAGGTCTATAATGTAGCAATATATCATTATGACCCATGGGGTGGCAACAACGAGCGATTGTTTTTCATTGTAGTATTAATCAAACAGAAAAGTATTAACTATTTGCTTGTGGAAGTCGATCCCAAAACACAGGAAATTCGCAACAGATTTCAAGCTGAATTTAAGGAATTAGCACTTACATTAGAACAAGCAGTTGAAAACTGCGATGATGCCATCAAAGCAATTGATTCAGTTAGAAGCGGGCTTAATTTGGCTAAACAATACAAAGCACAGCTTGAAACAGCATCTAGTAATATTTCACAAGATAATCCCAACAAATCAAAAGCGCAACAGGACATAACAAATATAGTTAACAAGCTCAATAAAATGATTGCTGCTTTAGAAGCAATAGCATCGAACTTAGAAAATTATACGATGGGTCTAAAAATGCTTCTGAATATACACGCAACTAGTTACGATAACTTGAGCAAAAACATTCAGAATGTAGTTATTACGCCAAATGTTTTGTTTATAAATTTTACCGATCTTCCAAGCCTTCAGTACAACAAGGTTAAAATTTTAGAGCCAGTAAAGAAACCAATAGAAATAGGTAACGTTAAATATACAACGTATGATTCAGGCACGTACCAAGATTTAGCTAGTAGATTTGTGAAAAGCATCAATAATACTATTATTAATAATAGTAATTCAATTATTAGCACCTTTAACACAGAAGCGCCAATTATTTCATTCGAAACCTCTATTACAAGTGAAACATCTGACCTTGAAAAATCATTAAACACGTACGCAACGTATAAAAAGACTATAAGCGTTACTACTGGAACAACTAAAACGCAAAACACAAGTAAGCCTTTTAACGGGACAAAAAAATACAACATTGGATTAACAGCAACCGATAACGGATATAGCACATTTGGTAGTTATGAAAGTATGCTAAGTCAGCTAATTAAGGACGCTAGCATTGATGTAAAAACAGTTTCCGACTTTACACTTGGCAATGAGCCCGCATGGAGCACCCAACTTATAATCACCAATAATGAACTTCAGACAATAGAATTTAGTTACTACAGATTCTTCTAGGGGGGTGTAGGTAAAATGACAGAACAAGAATTGCTCGCAAAAATAAAAACGTGGAAGCAAACCAACAACCCCAAAATATTTGAAGAGATATATCCAGAGTTCGAGCTTATAGTAAAGAAGAACACACATAGATTTGCTGGTGGTGGACTGCCAAATGAAACCATAGAACTACAAGGTAGAAATCTCGTTGCACAGGCTCTTAGATCTTACGAACCAACCAAAGGAAATGTATATGGATATGTAAACTCAAACCTCCAAGGCATATCTAGATTTGTCAATACTTATCAATCACCGTTAAGACTGCCCGAAAATCTAAACTTGGAATATAATACATATGAGGCTGCACACAACGAATTAGAAGCAAAATTAGATAGGCCACCAAGCACAATTGAATTGGCAGAATATCTTAGTTGGCCTGTCACAAAAGTGGATACATTCAAGCGTAGGCGGGTAACGCATGAAGATGAAACTGGAGCAGTAGTAGGCAAAATATATGACAATCAAGAATTGAATTATCTAGAGTTTAGGGAATACGTCGCCTCAAAATATGGTGCCGATGCAGATTCTATGTTTGCACATTACAAAGGTTGGGAAAGTCCAGCCATGTCTATTGCAGATATCTCAAGAAAATACAATATGGACTATTACTCAGCAAGAAAATTAATCAATCAGCTTGAACAAGAATTGAACGACTTTATATTATAGAGTGGGTGAAATTGTGAAGATATTCTCACCGGTTGGAAAGATATTAATAGAAAATTTTGAATTGCTATTGAATAAATTAGTAGGCACAGCTGGAAGAGCATTTCGCCCAGCAGGGGATGTGGTGTTTGCAAATAAGAATCACAAACATGAAGACCTGTTGAAAAAGGGTGATGTAGCCGAAACAACCAAGTATTTGAACGGCACAAACAATTTTTCATTAAAGCAACACACCCACGATGACTATATAGAGCGAAACAGTGAAAACGAAGTAATTGTTGAAGATATTGAAACGCTCCAGAATGTACCAAACATATTTGTCAGTAAAACACACAAGCACCAAGAGTTTGTAACAAGAGCACTACATTCAATTGCATATAGTGCCAATTATCTTTACTGGCAAGATGAATCACAATTCCCCAATGGACTGTTTGCAAAGTTTCACCATGAACATCCAGAATTCTTACCGCTCAATATACCTTCAAAGTACGCAAAGAAGATTAATGGCAACTTGCCAAGTCAATTAGCAGACGCAGAACACATCCATCAGGAATATTTAACGTCTGTGGATGCCAAGTTACTGTATAAACCCAAAACTTCAGTTGCACAGTCGACTGCTCGGGTAAACAACAAACAGTTAAAAATAATTTATGGCAGTAGCAAAGGTTCAGGTGGTAGCTTAACACAAATAGCTCCGAACGTAAAACTGGATTTGTGGAAGATGTCTGGAATTACTGAGTTGCCAACAGGTTTAACATCTTTTGGCCAAACTTTAAACGAGTCGGATCCACCCAGCAGTCTAAATGCAGTCATTAGTTCTGTAACTTTTTATTTGGATATATCAACAGCCCTTACAAGTCCACAAGCTCTTCCTGTTGAAGTGAAGTTATCAGCAATTAATTCACCGTTGCTTCAGCTTGCCGGTAATTTATTAAACATAACAATGAGCGCTAATTTGTTTACAGCTACGTTTTTCAAGCAGCATCCGCTGAATATTGTTGACAAGCAAACGGTAGAAGTATCCACGCCAAACGATAAGAAAGTAGTTTCGGATGTGTTCTTGACAATAGGTGGGAAGGATACGGATTTTGCCAATTTTGATAAGTATACATCTGCTATTGATGCAAAGTTAAGGGACATACAAACTGAAACGTATAGAATAACAAGGAAATTCAAAGATGTGTGGCAACATGTACGCACTGGGATATATGGTATTGCAGGCAATAAAATTATAGTACAGAACAGGGGATTCCCATATACGCTAGTAGTTTTTGAACGACCACTTGAAATAAGTGGTGAACAATCAGTCTTCTTTGATCTTCCATCTGTAGGTAGCACGTATTCAGCTACGCTCAACTAAATGTCACAGGAGGCATATTAATGGCACTGATACCGCTTGAAATAGTTCAACAAGAACAATGTGACTCCTTGTCAGCCGTTGAAATAAAACAGCAAGCATCAATTGAATCCAGCATGCCTCTTTCTTTCTCAATTTGGCAAACTATGAATATTGCTATGCCTTTTCGCGTCGCATTTGGTTCAGTGTCAAGGTCCCCAGTAAAAATTGTCAACGGAGCAATTAGCGATAAGAGATTACCAACATCAATTAAAATTGGATTAGTTCAGCAAGAGCTCTTGCCTATACCAATTATTGTGACAAATTCACCAGCTGTTGTACTGCCAATCCCTATTGTGCAAAGAACCTCAATAAAAGTAACTGCGCCATCACGCATAGTAAATAATAAGTTGTACAGTGCTAAATTGCCTGCAAAGATACAACTGTCTGTGTCTTCAACTACAAAGCAAAATTCAATAAGTGCTATCACTGTACTGTCAGAGTCTGCAAAAGCCGCATATGCGGTATTTTCTCTCGCCTCAATATCGTTGAAAACCCCAGTCGTGAAAATTGAAAAAGCAAGTACCACTTCTACGAATGCAATTGCAACATTACAAGAGGGAGCTGTTCAATTACAGATTCCAGAAAGTATAGTATTATTTTACAATGTAAAACATATAACTGAGCTTACTACGATAATTGAAAACAATTCTGATCAAACTGTTTATTTCAAAATAGATAAGAAGCAGTTCTCAATTGCTCCACATTCGCAACTTATCATTCCAGCCAGAATACCTTTGCAAAGTTTTGAAGCTGCAATAAGTGAAATTATAGATGAAACTACTGGACGTGAGTACAAATTCGCTAATGGTGTACTAACATTAGTATATAAGTATGTTGATTTTGAAATTCCGTTACATAGATTAAAGGAATTCAAAAAAGCACATAGTTCTATGAGCCCATTTCAACACTCTTATAGGGTATAAAAGCCGTCAACCACCCACCGCCTATAGAGGCGTGGGCTTGTAGAAATACAAGCTCGGTTGATTAGCCTATTGCAGGAAAATGATAAAAGCCATAAAGGACACTTGTTTGTTTTCTGTGCTTGTATTCTTTATTGTTGTCTGCAATTTATCTTCTTTGGCTTCAATAGTGCTTGAAGCTCCTTCCGCAAAGACATAATTGGCGTCAAATACCATTTGCTGACCTGGTTTAAGCATTACAGTGTCTATATCTACAAAGGCCTTGTCAATGTACTTTAGATTATTATTGCCACCCTCAGGCACATCAGTATTTGTAACTGGGACTGCCTGAGCTGGCAGTTTACTTTGATGTTCAATAATTGCCTCTTCCTCACTATCGTTAGTTACGCTTGCACTACTTATATCGCCAACTGCGCCATCATTAAATGGAATAAAGGCCATGAAACTAACATTTTGTGACACACCAGTATTATTAACAGCCGTGGTTTGGAGATATTGACCCTTCAATTGTGTTTTTGACACCACATTTGGCACAGAAGTAAATACATAGTCCGCATCAAATATAATGCTATCCTTCGGTTTTAATTCCATTGTGTCTATATCGACTATTGCCTTATCAGTCCTATTCGTGCCAGGCACTGACGCAACATCTGGTGCTGAGACATTTTTATTGCTTAACTCTGGCATTATGCCATTATTGACTGCATCGCTTTTTTTACTCGTGTCTATCTCTATATATTCATTTGCCTTAAAAGGTATAAAGGCCATGAACGAAGCCATCTGCTCATTGCCAGCTGTGTTCTTTAATGTTGTTTGTGGCATGTTATTAACCATTTGTGTCTTTGCCGTGAGACTGGGTGTTGAAGTAAACACGTAATCCGCATCGAATTCGATAGTATCTCCTGGCTTCAGCATTTGCGTTCCAACATCAACAAGTGAGTAGTCTACTTTGGCGATGCCGGTAGCAGTGTAACTGCCACCAGATGATGTGTAGTTTGCAGGGCCACCGATATCGAATGCGGCAGGAGAACCAATACGCACAACATAGAAACTAAAGACTTCGCTTCTGCCATTTGAAGCAAACACCTGCCATTGATATTCATACTTTGCCCCGACAGTATCTGGCACTTGAAGCGTTAGTTTAATGGAAGTGCTTGTGCCAAGTGAATAATTTGTTGTCTGAATGACTGAACCATTTAACAGCTTTGATAGTTTTAACGTATAATTTGGGCTAAGCGTTGTGCCAAAATTAAAAGTGACCTCAAATGTACTTTGCAATTCGTATTTCGTCTCCCATTTGGCTGGCGAATATACTGTAAATGATTGTGGAGAGTACGGTGGTATTACTCGCCATTCAGGTAAAAGTGGATATGCCACATTTAACGGGGCAGGGCTTGATAATTGTACATTGAGTGCGTCAAGATACAAAAGCGGTGTGACTGGTTGATTATGCTCATATATAAGCAATTTTCGTATGTACATGACCTCTGGATCTTCATTCCTTATGTACACAATCAAATTTGTAAAGGTTGAAGAACTTATATTGTAGATTTTATAATAATACTGCCCACTCACGTCATCAGAGTAGACAATCACCATATTTTCGTAGAATTCTACGGCTATATTGTGATATGGAAAATTTGCGGGTGAGATATCAATGCTCCCACCATTGTATCGAAGTTCCATTACAAATTTTTCCTGGGTATAATATGGATAATGAGACCAATAGACATAAAGCCTTAGAGCTTTGCCTTTGAAAGAATATGGTTTGTTTTGCTCGCCTAAAGTGTACATTTTGACGTACGCAGTTTCATATACAGTTGTGTACCCACCGTACTGATTTTCTTGGGAATACATATGAATATATGGTTCACGATAGTCGCCATTAACTACCCAATGGTCGGCTTCAACAAGTTCCCTGATCTGATCAAAAAGAGAATTGTATAAAATCATTTCCATCCCACCGAGGCCATCAATATAATCAGACATACTTTTTACTATTGATTGCCCCTTATATTTGCCTTCCGAGTTTACCCAAATCAGTTTCTCTTTATTTGATGTATGAACAGCATATCCCGCCATTGAAGGTGGGTCGTTTGGATTAGCAACTGGTAAGTATAGTGAACTATCAGACGTGTTTGGAATGGTAATAGTTGTTCTACTTGTTTCATTACCGGAAGAATCAAGATACACTCTCTGCACCTTTCTTGATGGATAGCTTGTATCGATACTTGGCGGTTCTGTTACTGATGCAGATTTGACTACATAACAGTATCGTACATCTGAAAAGTATCCATTGGCATTCTTAATCCTAAAAGCTATCTTTGTTAAAGTTCCCTCGACAGCTTCTGGAACAGTTATCGACACAGATGCATTTGTGCCACTAAAAGTCACAGATGATGATGTTGAACCTGTAGGACATGAATAATACAAAGTATATGTTGACGTTGGATTAGTACAGCTGAATTGCAAATTGACTGTGCCAACTCCACTGGAATTAGTGACAATCGTTGAGTCAACTGCCGGTGAGGTGATTGTAAAATAATTTGGTTGATAATACGTATTGGTAAGCAAATTAGCACCCTTGGCTGGCATACTCCATGCCGGCAGTAATATAGAACGTGTTGTACTATACTGAATTATATATGGCTTGGTTCTTGGTGGACTAGATGTTGGATTGCAATACCTATACTGTAAAGAATATTTACCATAGCCAACTTCAATTTCATTGATTGTGATCTCCGCTTTTTGGCTTTCATCTATTAGGTCAGCATAATAGTAAGTAATCGTATTTGAAGTTTGAAAGCTTGATGAATATTCAAATATCTTATAGACAGGGCTGGTTGCGTAAAAATCTTCATCGTACATTTGATACGAAGCAAAAATGAATGCGTCGTGGAATATCAGAGTTATTCCAGGAGGAGCAACTCTAACAAATGGACCTATTACTTGCCCTCGTACATTTATATAGAATCGTATTTGGCGCACATCAGGAATACTGCCACTTACATAACCATTCGCTCTGTAACTTGTAGAAAGGCGTGTAACTAGCATCTTGTTTTTAAGATTGCCAAAAGAAGAAATGTCTGTTGAATACTGCTTGGCTGGCGTATTTGGACTCTCAGACCATCGCCATATTTCGGGATGTACCAGAGCATTAATGCTGTTCTTTTGCCAATTGCCAAATGAATCTAACCAGCCGTTTGGTTGTCCAAAAAAAGACTGACCCCAATATATTGCTATATTCTCATAATTTGATGTGTAACCAGTAGAATAGTAGATTACGTAATTAAAATCTGACTCGTGTATATTTGTTATATCTAATGGATTATACAAAATACTTGGTGAACCAGAAAAAGGTAGTAGACCAGTTGGCATTACGATATTATATTGTGAATTCAGCACCCAACTGCTGTAGCTACCAGAAGTAGTAGCCCTATATTCCAAATAATTAGCTAACGCTTGTGAGGCATACGGTGGCCAATATCCCATTCTTTACCACCACCAAATCGTATTAGACCACACGTATGGGTCACGTCCAAACCCACCGTTTACATTGATTATATGTTTGAAGTTCGTTAATAGCAAATTGTGCTTGCTTTCTAACATTTGAATAATGCTCTGCAGTGCCTCAAATTTGCCAGGATAAGTGTTGGAGTCGGTGCTAAATTGTGGAATTGCCGATTCAGTCATTAACATCTGTTTTAGTAGCCATAAAACAGCGCCAAGCGATACTAGATATACCGGTGCAGTTGTGTAATCATATGTTGTGACGACGGGCGGGTACTGGTT
>Ga0208695_1002587_pt1 | contig 12943 bp, 19 predicted proteins | sample AD_UKC111_MetaG_FD_184449 | JGI IMG/M metagenome (GOLD analysis project Ga0208695, IMG submission 184449) | Active sludge microbial communities of municipal wastewater-treating anaerobic digesters from Hong Kong - AD_UKC111_MetaG (SPAdes)... | ecosystem: Engineered > Bioreactor > Anaerobic >... | reverse complement strand
AGGACCTACCGGAAGTCAAGGACCTACCGGAAGCCAAGGACCTCAAGGTATCACAGGACCTACTGGAAGTCAAGGACCTACTGGTGCTACTGGGTCTTTAGCTGCAGGAACAGCATCTGGAACGATACTAACATTTACCGAGGATAGAGTTTATGGTACTCTAAATTCTCCGGAGACGGGTAGTATATCCGCAAATGTAACAGGTGGTTTATTAGGTGTTACAAATATTATTATACACAATAGCACTATTTCACCTACATTTAGCTCACAATATAAAAAACTAAGTGGTTCGGGTATATATGCTACCGGTTCTATAAATTATATCTATTGCACTTATATAGCAAGCAATGAGATAATATATGCAATAAATCAAAGAAGTTAATATGGCAATACGTAGATTAATGATGTTGGGTCTTACAAACTATGTGAGAAATATAATAGATGACTTCCAAGCTAGATTAAAAATAACCTTTGGTATATACCAAGCAGATAGATGCCTATACAATCAACTTGACAGGATAAACCAAATAGATTTACTAGACAACTCAGCTAAGATTATTGCCACACCCAATGCGTATAATGAGGGTATTCTACATACAGCGAAAAGCTATCCCATCTCATCAGCACCATACAATTTAATGACCTATACTGAATCTTTTTACAACTGGTCTTTAAATGCGGTTACAAGAGCAACCACTTCAACCTCTGATCCATTTGGTATAACAAGAGATGTGGTTCTTCTATCTGAAAATACCTCTAACTCTGCTCACCGTCTAAATTCACAATTAACTACAATAGCATCTTCCGGCTTTATCTATACTGGAAGTCTATATGTAAAAAAGGGTACAGGAGGAACAGCACCAGATATAATCCAGCTATATCTCCTAAATGGATTTAATGTTGCTAGTTATGCTAACTTTAATATAAATACAGGGATCGTAACTGCTGCTAATTTATGTACAGCAACAATTAGTAACAGTGGTTTATCCTCTGGTTGGTGGAGATGCACTTTAACAATCACATCAACAGTGGAGACAACAAACTGTTCATTAAATTTTGCATTCACTAATAACAATCCAACAGCAACAAGAGCTCCCTCGTATGTGGGAGCTATAACATCAAATGTTCTTATTTTTGGCGCACAACTTGAACTAAGTGAATCAGTAAGAACATACCAGCAGATAGACTCGACTGCAACATTACAGCAAGGTTATACCGAATTCTTAAGGAGCTCCACTGCAACAATAACAGAATCCAATGGATTGATACAGGAGGTTCCTTATCAGAACATATTAAGCAGAAGCGAGGAATTTGAGTATGGTGTGTGGATAAAAAACACTTGTACAATTTCAATAAATTCAACAACCTCACCAGATGGTTTAATCACAGCAGACCTTATGACCGCTAATGCAGGATCAACAAATCCCTCCATAATCAGGATTCCATCAACATTAGCAGGGCAATCATATTTAATCTCAATCTATGCAAAAGATAACACAAATAGCAATTTACAAATAAGATATTATTCAGCCACAGTCCCGAATAATTACATAACAGCTATCTTCGATCTCACAAATGGTTTGGTCACACAAACCTCCGTTGGTTCAGCAGGTGGAACATTATTAAGTACTAATATATCAAATGTAGGAAATGGGTGGTATAGATGTTCCATAATAGGATCAGTCACAACATCAAGTACACAATTTTCATTTTCTCAAACAAGGTTTCCTACAGGTAATACTTTTAATGGTTCGGGAATTGTTACTAACGGCGGTAGTTTTTCAGGTAACGAATCGATATTTATCTGGGGAGCTCAAATGACAATGAGTAATGTTGCTATAGAATATTTTCCAACCATAATTAGGAATAACGTACCTAGATTGGATTATACTAGTAACTCGTGTCCGGTAATTCTAATCGAAGGTGGTTCAACCAATTTACTACTAAGAAGTGAGGATTTCGGGAATTCATCTTGGATAACATCATCAATTACAGTTACAACGGACGTCGAAATTTCACCAGATGGTTTAGTGTCAGGGGATACGCTATTAGCAACATCTAATAATGCTTATATAACCCAATCAGCACAAGGAGCAGTGAATAATACATCGAGAATTTTCTCAGTATATCTGAAGAGGAAAACTGGGTCCGGTGTGATAACACTTGTATCTGGTGACTCTTCTAAAAATATATTTATAAACAGCTCCACTTGGACAAGACAATGGGTGGTAAATAATGTAATGCCAGGAACATACAGTGCAACAGGAACTGCATACACAGTAACGACAACAAATCCACATGGATTGATTTCTGGTGATGCCATAAGGTTTGATTCAACTAGCGGTACTGCCGTGGATCAAAGTATAGCAACAATAACAGTGACATCCTCCACACAATTCACATTCACTGGTACGAGTGTTACCTCAACCGGTAGCTGTAATATTATAAGCAACTCAGCTAGAATAATAATTGCAGATAGTGGAGATGAAGTATATGCTTGGGGTGCTCAATTTGAAGTTGCGTTAATCAACATTTCATCAACATCGCAAATAATACCTAGTAGCTATATACCAACAACTGGTAGTTTGGTATCAAGATCCACAGATACACTAACGTCAAATGCCCCAAAGACATCAGCTTCAGCCTTTTATGGAAAAGTCAAAAGGGTAGGTGGTACAAATAACATCAACTTACCCTTCATATTAATCAGTGACACAACAACAGCATCTTTATCAACAAATGCAGTATTATGCACAGCGGTAACTAATGGTATTGTTAATTGGTATTATAGAATAGGATCAACAACGACAAATCTATTAACTTCTTTCATATATTCACCACCAGAGAATGAATATTTTACATTTTTGGTTATGTGTGACGATTCAGAATCCACCAGATTTAGCATTTGGATGGATGGAACTCCACTTTCCATATCTACTATTCCAATAAGTTCTGTGAACCTCAAATATCTTCAGTTTGTAGGAAACTCGACAATAATGTCATTGAGTGAATATGTAACATGGGATAGAGTCCTTACCTCAGATGAGATTAATCTACTATTCTCTTATCCATATTTTTACGCTAACTATTCACCAATAAATGTTGAATTACAATGTGCTATAAATAGAGCATATGCTGAAGGATTTACTATACCTGGTTCAACTTTGCTGTCTCATCTAGACACACTAATTACGCAAATGAAAAACGATGGTATATGGGAACTATCCGATTTATTTGAGAATTTTGCATATAACGATACCAATCTTTCAGACTGGAGCAGAATAAATCTAAAAAACCCAAACAGTAAATTTAACTCATTGTGTACAATATTTGGGGGTATGACATATAGGGTTGATGGATTTAAGGGAAATGGTACAGATGGATACATCTCAACTAATCTAAATGCTTCATTAGGAACACCATATAAATTCACAACTAATAACGCTGGTAGGATGATGGTTTTTTCAGAAGACGTCGGTAGTTCTCAACCATATGACGGTAACACTGGTGCAAATAATAGATTATTCAGTAGTACAAGCTCAACGTCAACAGTTAGAATAAATTCTGTAGCTGCCTTACCAGTATCAGTTAATACAACAGGTAATGGTTTCAAAGGACTGATGAGAGACGATTCTAATAATATTAGACTACAGATTTTATCATCCGTTACTACAACAACCCAGCTATCTTCGTCTATAACTAATAATAACCAGTTGATACTCAGAGGACTAACTACATATGGTAACGGGTGTGTTTCTTGTTATTGGTTGGGAGCATCACTGACCAATTCACAGATGGCAAATTTCAGAATATACTACAATCAATATTTAACTAACATAGGATTAACAGCATTTGCATAAAAATTAAACTTATAAACATGACAGACTATAAAAAATACGAATTCCCAAATCAAGAAACATTTAACATAGCATTAGAAGAATTAGGTTACACTCCAGATAACATGGTCATATTGGGTGATCTAACTGGAAATGGTAGATTTTACGTTGATATTCTATGGACCAATTATAATAATATTTGGCTTGAATATCAGATATATCCAGGGATCGATACATCTCATACATTTCTGGGAAGGAATGACTATCAATATAATACAGAAATAAACCTACAATTAGCTCTTTTAGATGCATATCCACATTACGTAAATAAAGATGTAACTTTAATACCGATGGATAACCTTCACAATCTAATAAGAAGAACTCCAGTTTCAACTAAGGGAGTTAAGAATAGAAAGGAATATTATTATAATGATTCCATAGTTTGGTCAATTGAATCCGTTTATTGGTTTGAGGTAGAAAAGCCAGATCATAATGACGGAGGAATAGTTAAAATTCACACTTGGTATGATAAATCAGGAAGTCCACTAATAATAACAAAAAGATTCATACCAATGTCGGATGAAGATAAAGCAAGAGAACTTAAGATTTTTAGAGAAAATGCCATCTTGTATCTTAAATCCAGAGAACCTCAGTTATTTAATTTACTTTATGGTTACTTCAGGAATGCTATTCAAGATTACATAGATGTTGGTGATAAAGATACATTTGAACAAAAATTACTTAATTTTCCAGACCCCACCGTGCAGTCAATATTTTCACAGGAAATACCAATGCTAAGTGGAGGAACAATAACAGTAATAGACGGAATATTAGCTGAACTTTTATGAGAAGAAATAAATATTACAGAGACTTTGAATTAGTTGAATTATTAAAGGGAGAATCCTTGATGAGAATGGAAATAAATGATCCAAAGATAGAATCTATATTTAACGAAGCTTGGAATAGTTTTAAGAATAATGAGTGGTCATTTGATGGTTCTACTTTTGTTAGAAGTAGATATAAATCTTATTGGGAAACAGCAGCATTTATTCATGATTGGAGAAATTCAATGGGTTGGGTTAGTTATAGTGTTGATAGAGAGATGTTAGACATCATGAAGAAACTAGGTTATAAAAAAGTTCTTATCAGACAAAGATACTTATTTACAAGGTTAACATTTATTAATATAATTCGACATATAATAAAAGGTAATTTCAAAAAAATAACCAATGATAAATTATACAAGCTATAAATAAATTAATATATAATTAAAAATAATAAAAAACCATGGAATATTTAGACAAATATGATTACCTGGTTAAAATTCTTACAGAAGAAGTAGAAATTGATGGTAAGAAATTTAATCTTAAAGAAGACTTTGAAAAATTCTTTATTCGTGGCAACAAGACAGCAGGTACTCGATTAAGAAGAGTGATGCAAGAGATAAAAAAAGTCTCACAAGATGTTAGAACAGACGTTCAGCAATACAAATCAAAAATCTAATAATAAAAGCCATTTTGGCTTTTATTTTTTAATATATACTTTTATGAAAAACTTAAAAAAATTTGAGGATTATTCTCACATAACTGAGTCAGCTAAGAAAGGCTTACTATTTGAAGTATGGTATGAATTAAATCAAGTATCTAAATTGTCTGATGTTATATTTGGTGAAGCTATTAGTGATTATTTACATTTTGTAATAGATGATAAATTATTCTTCGATATATCAATGACTGATAATAATAAAACTATATCAATTATAGTAGAAAAAGATGGTATAACAGAAAGTGTTGGTAGTTATAACGCAGATGAAAAAGATTTAGTAGTTAAAATAGTTAAAACTGTTTTAGATTATACAAAAGGATACGAAGATAAAGAGGAAGAGAAGATTATAAAAGGTAAGTTTAATAACTGGTGTGATAGCATAGATTATAACGAAGCAGACTACACATCATTCAAAGCAGGTTATAAAAGTGCATTAAAAAATATATAAAATATGAAAAAGTTTTCAAATATAACAGGACAACAAGTTTCTGAGAAACCAAAAGTAGTAGAGCAGGTAGATGAAAGAAAAATTCTTAAAGTTAAAATGATGAAACTTATGGAGCAATTACTTTCAGTTCAAACTTACGGAGCAGTTGATCGTTATTTACGTGCTGGTGCTATAACTATTAAAGGTCAAGAATTGTTAGCGGAAGCACTTATGCAATTATTAGATGAAGGTTCAATTAAAGAGCAAACTAAATTATTAGAAAGCTTAAAAGCAGAAGTTAAAGATTGGCAAGCTATTGATACTAAAATTGAAGAATTAAATAATAATAAAACTAATTACAAGGTAAATAATAAAGTAAATATTTTATTAGAAAAATATGACAGTGAAACACTAGTAGAAGTTCTTAAAGAAAAAGTTAAAAGTATAAATGATATTTCACTTTTAGAAGAATATATAAAGTCATTCAATCAAACAAGTGTAGATATAAACAAGGTTAGTAATATAATAAATGAAAGAATTAAAGAAATAAAAAACCCATCATAAGATGGGTTTTTTGTCTTAGCGTGCTAAATACACCACGAAGTGGCTTCCATCTCCGAAGAGCACTAAGATTATACTACGGAAACTTTAGGATCAACAACAACTTTATCAGGTAAAGTGTTAATCAAACTATTAATATCGTTTAACAAATTAACCTCATTGATAAATAAGTCTTTTTCAATTTTAGCACGGTCTTTCTCAATCCAATCAATAACAATATAAATCATTTGATTTATAAAATCTTCACGGAACTTCCAACCATACTTAAATTTGTGGTTAGCTGTTTTAACTAACTCAGCACCACCATCAATCAAGACATTTAGACCAATATCTTCATTGATAATAAAGTATTTTTTAGAAAGAGGTGTCATGATAACTTTTGTACCTTCTTTTTTTAGAAGATTGGTAATACAATCTTTAATTTTTTGCTCTTCGATAGTAACAACCTTTTCTTTTTTATTGAACCAGCCCATATTTTTTTTATTTATTCGACAAAGATACAAACAATTCCTAAATTACCAAAAAATAAAGACATTTTTTTAATATATACTTTTATGAGATATTTAAGTAAATATAATGCATTTTTAGAAAGTGTAGAAGAACAGAAGATAATAAATGATATTCTATCAACAAATGAGTCATTGATAAATGAAGGTATGATAGATAAATTAAAAGAGTATGCAAGAAAAGGTGTATTAACAGCAACTATTTTAGCTGGCTTAATGTCTAATCCTACATTTGCAAAAGAATATAAATCTTTATCAAGTGAAGAAAAACAAAAAATTGAAAACTCTATAAAGAATGATAATGTAAACAATGGTATATTTGATTTATCTAAAACTTTCAAGAGCGGAGTTTGGAAATTAGACGAGCAAGGTAAGAGAGATCTAAATCAAGTTTTAGACAGATTAATAGATCACATTAACTCATTTAAGAATCCTAACATAACAAGCTTTGATATAACTATAATAGCACGAGAATCAACACTAAAAAATTATGATGCAGAAACTAAAAAACCATTAGATGTTGGAAAACTGGCAAAGCTAAGAGCAAAAGAAGTCGAGGGTTACGTATTAGAGTATCTAAAGAGTTATAATGTTATACCAATGTCTATTAATATAGATGCTTCTGTTGAAGAAGGTAAAGATTATGAAAATCATCAATATGTTAAGATTAAAATTGATCCAACTTTACTACAAAAAGACGACTTTTGTAATTTTAATTTAGAAGTATCTAAGGATAAATTGATTAATAACATAGCTTTAGATACTATATTTGATGTTAAAGATAAATTAGGTTCAGGTCACGTAACAATGAATACTGGTTCTATTCCAGATAGAGTTGTTATTTATGCTGACAATAAACTTATAGGTGATTCCGGATATTTTGCTACAAGTAAAAATAATTGGTTTGGAGATAAATGGGAATATACACCTGCTAATATTTTAGCACTTACAAAACTTTATAGAGCTAAATCAAAAGCTATTACAGATGTTAATTTAGATATTAGAAAATTTGAAAAATTCGATGATTTAATTAAAGAAATGTCTAAATCAAAAACCATTATATCAACAAAATCTAACTATCCAGAAGATATAGATGATGCTATCGTAGAATTAAAAAAGATGTTTGATGCAGGTGTAAAAGAATTTGTTTTCTATAAAATAAGAAAAGTAAAAGTTAATTTTGACTTACAAGGTAAATATGAAAAGATACAAGTTATTGTTTATACACCAAGAGGTAAGTCAGACTTTACAATAAAAACAAATTGTAACTCTCAGATACAAAAAAAGACTCCATAAAGAGTCTTTTTTATTTTATAAGGCATAAGTTAGTTTCATACGTTTCGATGTCATAAATCAGTTTATATTCACCGTTTATAGACTTATAGATCTTAATTTGATTAGCAAAGAAAACTGCTTTGTATTCAAAATTTTTATCTGTAAAATATAAAGTATATCTATCATCGAGATTATCTCCTAAAGATATTTGTTTACTAACGATTTTTTCTGAACCTATTTTTAATTTAATTTTAGATTCAGGATTAGCTAAAAGTATTCCTTGTGTAGAAACACCATTAACACTTTTAATACTAAAAAAAGTTGTTGGTTTTGCTTGTGAGAATGAAAGACTAAATAATAAAGTGAAAGTTACGATGAATATTTTTCTCATATATCTAATTTGATTTAGCAAATATATAATTTTATTTTAATAAAAAAAAACTTTATCAATAAAATTATATAGAAAAAATATGAATAGTTTACAAGACTTAAACGAGTGGGTTGAGAAAATAAAAAACTTAGAAGTTAATGATGATAACATCGAACTACTAAATAAATTTATCAGAACTTCACCTGAAAAAATTGCTGATAAGTTAGGAATAGAAAGATCTTCGCTTGTTAAAGAATTTGACAAACACAAGAAAGAAATACACAACAAATTAATTATCTATAAACGCATCAAACAACTAAGTAATAGAAAATTAGAACCATTTACATTTAGATACAACGCTAAATCATATCAAACAAAAACCTGTGTTTGTAAAAAATACTTCTCTATAAAATCAAATGCTAAGTTTTATCCATCTATTAAATACTTATATTGTGAATTAGAAGGATTTTTACCTAATGAAAATTTAGTAGTATTTGCAGAAAATCAAAAGGTTTATATAACAGAAGAAGAATTCAATGAAAACTTTATCGATCTGAGAGAATATAATATTAACCTAATTATTAACTAATAATACTATTAGTTATATAATTATCCTTTTTAATATCTCTATTAATCTTACTACAAAGAGGTTGTAAATTAGTGTAATGGTTTAGTGCTATTACTTCTTCTATAGAAGTGGAGCTTATTAAAGGAATTATATGATCTATATCCCAACCATAGTTGAACTCACCATTATACTTTCCATAGTTTTCCCAAGTCATCCAAGGCTCAAATTTACTTTCTAAGTATTTATAAAAATCAGTATAAGAAATACCTAAAATATTCTCAGTATTTTTATTTTTTAGAAAGCCTCTATTTTTTATACTTCTACCAATAGATACACGTATTGAATTTTTTACTCTATAAAGTTTATCTGTTATGTTTCTTCTTTTTTCATTTCTTTTATCTCTATATTCTTTAGTTTTTCTTTTTTTGTTTATAATATCCTTATTATTTTCATAATACTCTCGTTTTCTCTTAAGAATCACCTCTTTATTTCTTACTTCATATAATTTAGCACTCTCATTAGCACACTTCTTACAATAAATATTTAATCCATCCTTATTTACACTTTTTTTACCAAATGAATCTAAACTTTTTTCTTGATTACATGATTTACATATTTTCATATTAATATACTTTTTTAAGTATATATTATTTTTTTTTGTGTTTCCTGGAATTATGAAGTTGAAATGAATACTGCTGATAATAGAGATCTAAGAATAGATTATCTATTAGACAATGATAATAGTATTGAATTTATTAAAGAGTGGGGAATTGGTGAAAGACCATCTATTATAAAATAGAAAAGCAGACTTTTTAGTCTGCTTTTTTTAGTATTTGTTTCATTCTTCTCGCACAAAGCAAAGCATAATCTCTACCATCTAAACCATAAGAACCAATCGCCCACATATCATTTACCTCGACTAATAAAGTTCTACCATCATCAGTTAAGCCAACATCTAACGTGAAAGCAGACGGACAATCAGTAAAGTCTTTAATCATATTTTCAAGGACCGAAACATCAATAAACTTTAAGAAGTCGCCTTTGTAATGTTTCATTCCATATATTTTACCGTGACTAACAAAAACTCTATACTCAGTAACAAAGTCAACTAACTCAGACTTATAGACTAAGGTATCATCTTTACATCCATCAAACTGAACCATATACTTTAAGTGAGTTTCATTAGAAACAACATCACCAGTAAACATTTTAACATCGGTAGCCGGTTTAACAAAGTAAGGCATATCTTCTTTTGATAAAGAACCAAAGTTAGTTAGCTCAACTTTACGACCTAAATACTTTGTAAGTTGCTCTGGATAACCTAAATACTTAGGTGTTTCAATACCACACAACTCAAAAAACTTAGTGGTTGCTTGAACTGAACCAATACAAATATCGTTTTCAGGATCAATAACTTTATTAGCTAATGTTGACTCCATATCATCACCATCAAACGCTATGACCTTATAACCCATTTCTTCTAATGGAAATCGGCTAATGTATGTAAAGTCATCCAACCATTCACCTCCGATCTTTTCTAAAAATGCTTTCATTTTAATAAACTATCTATTTTATCATTTCTTCTTTTTTCAATTTCTTTATTACATTCAATTATATAAGCTTCCCACATACCATTTTGTTGATAAGCATTATCTAATATATTTCTTAGCTCTACTAAGTCACAGAAAGGCAAAGACCAATAAAAGTCAATCTTTCAGTTGGACTTAAAGATGAAAACTTTACAATCATTATTTTATAATTTTATTTATTCTACCTTCTCTAATAATTGATCTAATTTTACCAGTAATCATCACCAAATGCAATAACCCAATTATTTTAACTTTATTTCTACAAATATATAAAAAAATTATTAACTTTGTTAAAAAATAAATGACTGGTAAAGAAATTATAGAAACACTTGACGATATACTCAAAAATAGAACTATAATTAAGGGTATAGCAGACATAGTTAAAAATGAATTTGGAGATTACTCAGTTATCAATAATGATTACTGGGTTATTGCTGGTTATATTAGTGATGAGCAAATTAAAAAACAATTTTCATATTGTGAATTTACGAAAAAAGATAATGTTGATAAAGAAGGAGTTTATGAATATGATGCTATTATTTATTATCAATGTTCAACTTATGATGAACCTTCTGAAACTTATATAGATTATATAGACTTACGATTTATAGAAACTTTCCAAGAAAGAGATAGAGAAGAAAAGCTAAATAAATTATTATTTGAAGATTTTGATTTTCTATAATTTATTTCTATATTTGCAATATGAAAACACTAACACACACATTTCATATTTCAGATGATGCTTGGAAGCTATTACTTTCAATACAAAAAGAAGGTTATGCTGAGTATAGAGACCATAACTTTTATAAGCTAGAAGATTATATATCTCACTACAAAGAAGCTAATATAGATAGAATGATAGACGACGATCAAATTAAAAGATTTTTAGCAAGAAATCACGGTGGAACTTACCATTTAACTGGTGAATTGCTTAAATATAATTTAATTACTGATGTTGAAGATGCTTGGCATATAACCTATAAAGTAACTGAATTAGCAAAAGATTTAATCGCAATTGAATTGCGTGATGAAAAGATTACATCTGTATTAAATAGATAATTATGATTAAAGTAGGTGATAAAGTTTATTTGAAAGAAAATCCATTTTCGATAGGTGGGTTCTTAAAACCTGGTGAGAAAGAAATCACTAAGGTAAAAAAAATCGATAACATGACTTGGGTTATGATTAAAGATTATAACGATTGGATAAATATAAAATGGTTTACATGGGATTAACGAAAGCATTAGATAACAAATTACTTTACGAGCTAGACTTTGAGCTAAATGGTAACACACATCATAAAGTGTGTTATGAGAAGTTTATTACCAAAAATGATCCTTGCTATCAAGTAATAATTAGATACTACAAATTACAGAGTGGTTCATCTTTACCACCATCTTTGAAATTAAATACACCTATCTTGTTGAAAATAGCAACAGATAATAAGATAACATTTACCTTGACACTAAATCATAGCTTAATGATTTTTGTTGCTGAAACTGACTTAAATTCTATCTTCAAAGAAGAAGTTAGAGAATTAAAAATATCTTCAATTTTTGATAATTAGAATTTATTCTTTTTAATATCTCTATTTATTTTACTGCATAGTGGCTGAATTTTTTGTAATTTTGTATTGAAAAAATAATATATAATATATGATAGATTTTACAAATTATAAATATGGTACAAAGTTTGAAATGTCACTACTGAATGATGAAGAAGTAAAAGTTATAGCAAAGCTAAATGATATTGAATACTCACCAAATAGAAAACCTTTCTTAGCAAATCTTCTTATTGAAGAAAGTAATAATAGTTTAATACCAGAAAATTCAATCATGGTGGTTGAAGTTAGACTTCCAGAAGATACTAATTATAGATTTATTTTACAAACACCTGAGCCAAAAAATCCTACAAAATTTACTACAATAGAAGCTAAGATACATATGAACTAATAAAAAGCGACTTAAAAGTCGCTTTTTTTGTGAAATTACTTTTTGTGATATGAAAAATAATATATAGTATTATGAAAAGAATTAACGAAGCAAAATTTAGAAGTCCTAAATGGTTAAGAAACTATCTTGATTTCGAGGTTAATACCGGTGATGATATAACAGGACAACCATCTGAAAGAAGAATGAATGATACTCACTATCTATTTCAAAATTATATAAATAGATCACAAACCTATTACTATAAAAGTCTGACTTTTTTACTACATTTTTATAATTAAACTTATTATCACAGTCAGCATATCTAGATGGCTCAT
>Ga0208695_1002582_pt1 | contig 12958 bp, 8 predicted proteins | sample AD_UKC111_MetaG_FD_184449 | JGI IMG/M metagenome (GOLD analysis project Ga0208695, IMG submission 184449) | Active sludge microbial communities of municipal wastewater-treating anaerobic digesters from Hong Kong - AD_UKC111_MetaG (SPAdes)... | ecosystem: Engineered > Bioreactor > Anaerobic >... | reverse complement strand
GTTAGAGGTACTGGACAATGATTTTGAGGGTTACGAAGAGCTTCACAAGGCATGCCTTGATGCACCAAAGTATGGCAACGATGATCCCATGGCGGATGATATTGCCGGAGATATATTTACTTTTATTGCAGATGAAATTGAAAAATACAGCAGTAAGTTTGGACGGATGACTCCCGGCATTTTACCGGTGTCCGGTAATACTCCCTTTGGCCTTGAGGTTGGTGCTCTGCCATCCGGCCGTAAAGCATGGAAACCATTGGCGGATGGCGTTAGTCCCAGCGGAGGCACCGATTTCAACGGCCCCGGTTCAGTTCTGAAGTCGGTAGCCAATATTCCTCACGGCCGTTTTGTTCAAGGAACATTGCTGAATATGAAAGTAGAACCAGCCATGCTGGCTACCGAAAACGGAATAACACAGATGATGGCTTTGCTGAAGAGCATGTGCAGCCTTGGTGTTTATCATGTTCAGTTCAATGTGATAGATCAGGAGAAATTAATTCAGGCCCAGAAAAATCCTGAAGAATATAAAGGACTTCTTGTAAGGGTTGCGGGTTATACTGCTTATTTTGTGGAACTTGGAAAAGATGTCCAGGATGAAATAATAGGGCGCACGGTACATCACAGCATTTCAGTGGGGTGATTTTAATGAATCATAATGCAGCGGTAACAGGTTCTGTTCTTAGAATAGAAAGGGCATCAATTCATGATGGGAAAGGGCTGCGGACTGTGCTCTTTCTAAAGGGATGCCCCCTTAGATGCAGATGGTGTTCGACTCCTGAATCCCAAAGCTTCGGACTCGAAAAAGGCTATGCCCGAAACCGCTGCATAGGATGCGGAATATGTGTGCGTTGGTGCCCCGAGAGGGCACTTTCTATATCACATGAAACCCAAAAGGTGTTGACTGATTTATCAAAATGCAAAAAATGCTTTATCTGCGCTGCTAAATGCCCCCAGAGGGCAATCAAGCAATACGGAAGCCTTATGTCGGTAAAAGAAGCGGTAGGAGAAATATCCAAGGATGAGATTTTCTTTTTTCATTCGGGAGGCGGAGTAACAATAAGCGGCGGTGAGCCTCTGAGCCAGCCCGAATTTGTCTCGGAAGTTCTTCGGGAGTGCAGGGCACTGGGCATTCATACTGCCATTGAAACCAGCTTTCATGTTCCTTATGAGAGCATAGAAAAAACTCTGCCGTGGCTCAATGTTCTTTATGTTGATCTTAAACATATGGATAAGGCCATTCATAAAGAATGGACCGGGCATGAGAATTCACTGATCCTGGATAATATCAGAAAAGCGGATCAGTCCGAATACCCATTGGAAATAATTGTACGCATTCCCATGATACCGGGGGTAAACGATACCGACTCCAACCTGTCGGCAGTTGCGGAATTTTGTAAATCCCTTAAAAAACTTAAGGAAATAGAGTTACTGCCTTACCATCGCCTTGGTACTGAAACTTATAAGCATCTGGAAATGGAATATTTATTAAAAGACCTTGCACCGCCATCACAAAAGCACATATCCGAAAGGGCAAGGTTTCTGACCGATCTGAATCCGGGGGTTCCGGTAATAATCGGCAGCGGATTGGGATGATTGCATCCATTACTTCATAAATTTAAATTTCAACCCAGTCAAGATTTAATTCTCCTAATTTGCTTCTTAAGGGAATCCCATCCTCGTTCCATCCCATCATGGAATAATATAATGAAATTGCTCTTGTGAATTCATCCTTATTAATTGAAGTTCCTTTTTGCCTGCCATTTTTCAGAGGCGCAAACAACCTTTCCGGCAGCATATCATCGCTCTTCTTTAAGCCTGCTTTTATGTTAAAGCACCTTGCCATGTTTATTGACCTTTCTCCTGCCTTCATCATTTCCCATAGGCTAATATCCCAGCCTGTAGCTGCCTGAAGTAATTCAACTACATCATTCACAGACATTGCCCCCCTGGGAGCAGGGCCGAAATCACATATGCCGGCCATATCGAAAAAGCTCCACCAGTCATGCAGGTATATAAAGTTTCTTACCTTTTTTGATGACAGATCATATACATCTACAGGCTCCAATATTCCCAAGGGTTTTACAGAATCCAGTGAAAATCCCTCTTTTGAAAATAATGTATCATGGCCTGCTCTCATATGATCCGCCCCGGATTCTGATACTGCATACCCTATTCCAACTCCCGTCTTTCCTCTAGGATCATGCATCGGCAGCTCCTGTCCCTTGACAGTTAAAAGTATATCCTGCGCACCAATGCCAATTCTCTTTGCTGCAGCTTTCGTTCCTTCTGCCAGTATATCGCCGAAGCCCTCTCTCCTTGCTATTTTTTCTATCATCGGAAGAACAACACTGCTGTTACCAAAGGTTACTTCCATTCCTTCAAAAAACTCTTTATTAAGTATGCCACGGCTGGTACACTCCATTGCAAATGCAATGGAGCACCCGGTGCTTATGGTGTCTAACCCATACCTGTTACATAGTTCATTAGCCTTAGCTATTATTTTCAGGTCATCTATCTCGCACAGTGAACCAAATGCCGCTAATGTCTCGTATTCCGGGCCTCCAAACCTCGAATCTACAGATAGTCCTTCCTCCTGGACCTCAACTGCCCGCTTGCATCTGATGGCACAAGAATAGCATCCTTCCCTTTTCTTAAGAATAGTATCTGCCATTGTTTCGCCGCCGATATTATTCGCACCGCCAAACTCTCCATTGATAAAGTTCCGTGTAGGAAGTAAGCCTGCTGCATTCTGGCCTGCAACGCCCCCTGCGGTCCCATATTCATAGAGTCCCCTGCTTAGCGGATTATCCATATATATCTCAAGAAACTTCTTGCTTATGCTTTTTATCTTGTTTTCATCTGCAAAGGGTATTTTCCCTGAGCCTTTTACTGCTATGGCTTTAAGCTTTTTCGAGCCCATTACAGCCCCCATGCCGTTTCGCCCGTTAGCATGCTTTAATTCATTTATAATGCAGGAATATCTTACAAGGTTTTCTCCGCCAATGCCAATCTGAGCTATTTTTATTGAGCCGCCGCCGTTCTCCCTTCTGATTGCTTCCTGGGCTTCTCCCGTATCCAGCCCCCAAAGATTTTTCGCATCCTTTATCCGGATTTCATCATCATTTATATATAAATATACCGGAGTCGGAGATTTACCTTCGATAATCAACCCGTCATATCCGGCTTTCTTAAGCTCAGGCCCCCAGAAGCCGCCGGCGTCGGATTGACCGAACGCGCCTGTAAGCGGCGACTTTGCTCCTGCCGAAAATCTTGGCATTCCGGCTGCAGGAACTCCGGTCAGTGCACCACATGCAAATATAAGCTTGTTATCCTCTCCCAGAGGGTCTGCGTCTGCAGGTACCTCTTTCAAAAGATAATATGCTATAAAGCCTTTACCTCCAATATATGTTCTATAGAACAGATCATCGGGTTTTTCTATGTTTACCTCCCCTGTAGTAAGATTAATCCTCGCAATTTTTCCAATATATCCATTTGCCATATTCATTATCCTCCTCCCATTACCGGATACAATTCTATAACATCTCCATCCCTTAATACTGCGTCCTCCTGTACCAGCTTTGAGTTTAATATTATTATTTCAGCCTCACCCTTGACAATAGGGATTTTCTCCAATACCTGCCCTACTTTGGTACCTTCATCAATTTTCATTATTATCTTTCCGGCAGGATCTCCGCAATGCCTCTTTAAAACAGAATTAAGTTTTATAGTTATTTCCATAGATACTGCTATTCCCCCTTCAACTTTATACAGAATCATTGATCGTTGCAGTCAAAAGCTTCAATATGTTTCCGAGGCTTTGCCGGACAATATTTATTATTTATATAATACAGCTTTTCTATAAAATTCATCAAATATTAAGAATCTGTTAAACCCCGTTAAACTATTTTATCCTTCCTTATCGCTTCATTACTTCAAAAAACAAATAACTGTCCATCAAATAGACAGTTATTCTCATAAATGGTGCACCTAAAGGGATTCGCCGCCTGCTGCGCTGCGCTTGCATGCTTATGACTTCGCGGGTTCGAATCCCTTGATTTTTTATAAATAAAAAAATACCAAACTTATATAGCTTGGTATTACTATAATCATAAATGGTGCACCTAAAGGGATTCGAACCCCCGACCTGCGGTTTAGGAAACCGTCGCTCTATCCTGCTGAGCTATAGGTGCACAGTCGACTCACATTAAAATATTATATAAAATTTGCTGCTTTGTCAATCGTAAATTTTGGCACTATGCTGTATTTAAGCCTTCTACAGCAATATAGTAGCTTAATATGGGGTCTTTTATGCATATGATGCTTTTTATGCTGATTTCCAAAATATTCTTTTTACATAAAAAGCAATATACTTAATCCCATTACAGCCATCCCCGCTACAAGGCCATAAGTGGAAATATGTGCCTCGCCATACTCTCTTGCAGTGGGAAGAAGCTCATCCAAGGATATGAAAACCATAATACCCGCCACAAGCGCAAACATTATTCCAAAGACCTGATCGCTTAATATCGGCATTAAAAATACATAAGCAAGCAATGCTCCCAATGGCTCTGACAAGCCTGACATAAATGAATAAACAAGTGCTTTTTTTCTGTCTCCTGTAGCACAGTAAATGGGCACAGATACGGTAATACCCTCAGGTATATTGTGTATTGCTATCGCTACTGTAATCGCAATACCTAAGTTAGGTTCCCTAAGCGCTGCAATAAAGGTTGCAATCCCTTCCGGAAAGTTATGTACTCCGATAGCTGCGGCTGTAAGCACACCCATTTTCATGAGATGCATACTGTTGCCCTTTATATTGCAATAGTTCTGTCCCATTTGTTCCACTCTTCTGCTCTCATGCGGATTCTCGAAGGACGGAATAAGCTTATCAATTACAGCTATCAGCAATATTCCTACAAAAAATGAAATAAATGAAACCCAGCTTCCTGTCCTGTCTCCCATGGACGCTCTGAGAATACCATTGGCATGGGGAAGTATATCTACCAAAGATACATATATCATTACACCTGCCGAAAATCCCAGAACTCCGGACAACAGCCTTGTATTTGTCCGCTTTGTAAAAAATGCCATAAGGCTTCCTATTCCGGTAGATAATCCTGCAATTAGGGTAAGTCCAAAGGCCATAAGTACATCATTGTTGTTCATATATTATTCCTCTCCTGCGAAAAGACAATAATAAATATATATCTCCTTTAATTATATTGATAATGGTTCCCATTTGCAATATATAGCTATAATTTTTGTATATTTACTAGAAAGATTTCTTGAATTTCATTTTTAATGAAGCTTTGCTTGCTAACGGATATATATGATAAATAGGTTTTCAGAATGTATCTGCTCAGCATAAAATAATAATATAACAATTAGAAATCTTGTTATAACAGCCCTTGTGAATTTTATGTAAATTTTCTCGACAATTGAAGGAATTTAATAATATTTGACAGAATTTATATTATACATATATCACTCCTAAAGCGGAGCCATATACCAGGAAGCATATATCATCTCTGATATGGAGGTAAGTGCATGATAAAGAACTTTATTCTTGACACAAATGTGCTGGTCCATGATCCTTATTGTATCTCCAATTTCCAGGATAACAATGTGATAATCCCCATCATGGTAGTCGAAGAACTTGATAGTCTTAAAAAAAGGGAGGGTATGTTGGGTTTTCACGCAAGAAGTGCTGCAAGAGAAATAAACAAGCTTCGTGAATATGGCAGTCTAAGCGAAGGAGTTTGTTTACCCGGAGGAGGCACCTTCAGAATCGAATTGGACCATCTGGAGTCCATTGAGCTGCCGGATGGTTTGGACCTTTCAAAAACAGATAATAAGATACTTGCACTGACTAAGAACCTTCAGAAGGAAAATACCGGGCAACCGACCATACTAGTTACAAAAGACGTTTATATGGCAATAAAGGGTGACAGCCTTGGAATTGTTGTACAGGACTATGAAACTGACAAGGTTTCTGTTGAATCCATATATAACGGCTATACTGAGCTGATGCTTCCCTCAAAAGATATTGAGAAGATTTTCAAGGATGGGTTGAAGCTGCCTAAACAGATTGACGAAACCATTTATCCCAACGAGTTCATTCATATAAAAAGCAATGACACCTCGAGCAATGGAGTTCTTACAATTTTCAACGGAGACAGGATAGTCCCGCTGAAGTATGCAAACAATAATGCCTGGGGCCTTGTTCCCATCAACAGGGAACAGAAAATGGCCTTTGAACTGCTTATGGACAACAATATTCATTTTGTTACATTGGCAGGAGGCGCAGGTTCCGGAAAAACAATACTATCAACTGCAGTAGCCCTGCAGAAGGTTATTGAAGAAGAAGTTTACCGAAAGATAGTATTTATAAAGCCTGTGGTGCCGGCGGGCAATGATATAGGATTCCTGCCGGGCACTGAAGCAGAAAAGCTGAAGCCCTGGATGGGCTCCTTCTACGATGCCGTAGACAACCTTTTCGGAAACAGGTACAGGCGCAAGGAGAAACCAAGCAAGTCAGATGCCATGGCCAAGCCTACTTTTACCGTGGATTCATTCATTGAGGATTACAGACAGCACGGAATTATTGAGACCAAGACTTTTACCTATATGAGGGGAAGGACGTTGTCCGATGCACTTGTGGTAGTAGATGAAGCACAGGAGATCACTCCTCATCTTGCCAAAATGATGCTGACCCGCGCAGGCTTCGGAGCCAAATTCGTTTTCCTGGGCGATCCTACGGACAGCCAGATAGACAATGTACTGGTGGATGCACGTTCAAACGGGCTTGTGTACACTATAGAGAAAATGAAGCCTTTCCAGATCACCGGACATGTAACCCTTAACAAGGTGGAGAGAAGCCCTCTGGCACAGATAGCAGAAAAATACATGTAGTGGCGATGGACTTCGGACTCTTGATTAGCACTCAAGAGTCCTTTATTATAGTATTAATAATACTTTTGTGAGGGATTACCATGAACTACAAAAGACTGCTGGAGCTTATACTTCTTAATCTTGACGAAGGAATAATCGTTACTGACGCAAAGGCCAACATTACCTTCTATAAGGAGCCTGTTACCAACATAGGAGGTATTGACTCCCATACGGCTGTCGGGAAGAACATACTTGACGTCTTCCCTGACCTTACCCCGGAGACAAGCACCTTTTACAATGTACTAAAAACAAAAAAGCCCATAATTGAACACATCCAGCATTATACGAACTACCAGGGAAAAAAGGTTTCTACTGTTACCTCCACCATTCCCATAATAGAAAACGGGGAATTATCAGGCTGCTTTGAAATATTCAAGGATCTGACCCAGGTTATGGAGCTGTCAGAAAAAATAATGCATCTCCAGGAGAAGCTATATAAAAGCAGCAAGAGGAAAAATCAATTCAATGAAAACGGAGCAAAATACACCTTTGAAAATATAATTGGAATAAGTTCCTCCATTCAGCAGCTTAAATCAAAAGCCCGGCGGATAGCCGGAAGCAACTCCCCGGTGCTGGTATACGGGGAAACGGGTACAGGCAAGGAACTTCTGGTTCAGGCAATCCATAATTCGGACCCGAAAAGGAAAAATAAACCCTTTATCGCACAAAACTGTGCCGCGCTTCCTTTCACTCTCCTTGAATCAATACTTTTCGGTACAGCTGAAGGCAGCTTCACCGGGGCAAAGGATAACCCCGGGCTTTTTGAGCTTGCTCACGGCGGCACACTTTACCTGGATGAGGTAAATTCCCTTAATACAGAGCTGCAAGCCAAGCTTCTAAGAGTCATACAGGACGGCGTTGTAAGAAGGGTGGGGGCAGCAAAAACAAAAGATGTGGATGTCAGAATTATTGCATCGACAAACGAGCACCCCGAGGAGCTGGTAAAAAAGAAGCTTTTAAGAGAGGATCTCTATTACAGGCTGAATGTAATATATCTGGAATTACCCCCTCTGAGGGAAAGGAAGGAAGACATTGATGCACTGGTAAAGCATTTTATAGATCGTAACAATGAAAGCTTGGGAAAAAAAGTTACAGGCGCTTCAGAAGAAGTCATAAAGGTATTTGAAGAATACCCATGGCCGGGAAATGTCAGGGAGCTGGAGCACCTTGTGGAAAGCACCATGAACCTTACCGATAAAAAAATCATTTCCCTTGAAGATGTGCAGCACTATTTCGATAACAGGCTTAAGATAGCGGCCATAAACTCAGAAAAGCCTGAAAAGGAAATGCCTGAGAAAAATCTTAATGCAGCCGTGGCCAAATATGAAAAGGAACTTATAATTAAGGCGCTTAAAGCTTCCGACGGAAATGTCTCAATGGCTGCAAGGAATCTTGGCCTGCCAAAGCAGACAATGCATAACAAGATAAAAAAGCATAAAATAAAACTGATGACAGAAATACGATAGTACCATTTATGGTACCATGTCCCAAATATGATACCTATTCGTACCAATTTTGGTACGTTATTTTCTTTTATTCTCGGGAAGCCAATAACTGCAAGCTCTTCTAATATATATGGTATGGCATATAACTTGCATAGCTTGTATAGTATACAATCGGGGGTGATATTATTACATCAGGAATGATATTCAATATTCAACGGTATTCAATACATGACGGGCCGGGAATCCGGACAACCGTGTTTTTTAAGGGCTGCCCCCTTTCCTGCATTTGGTGCCACAATCCCGAAAGCCAATCCTTCGGGCCTGAGCTGATGGTCTATGCCAGAAGATGCATAGGCTGCGGAAAATGTACAGAGGCTTGCGCTCATAACGCCATATCAGACAGGAGTAAGTGCATTTCCTGCGGAAGCTGCGCAGAAGTGTGCCATGCAAAGGCAAGAGAACTTGCGGGTAAAAAGATGTCTGTCCGGGAGGTTATTGCACAAATCGAGAAGGACAGTATTTTTTACGATGAATCAGGCGGCGGCGTCACCTTTTCCGGCGGTGAGCCCCTGTCACAGCCGGAATTTCTGCTGGAGCTTATGAAGCAGTGCAAAAAAAGGGAGTTCCATACGGCAGTGGACACAAGCGGATATGGAGCTGCAGAGACAATAGAGGCAATAAGCAGATATACAGATCTTTTCCTCTATGATCTAAAGCTCCTGGATGATGACAAGCATATAAAATATACCGGCGTATCCAACAAGCTGATACTGGAAAACCTTAAGCTGATTTCAAGGCAGGGAAAGAAAATCTTTATCAGGATACCGCTTATACCCGGAATCAATGATGATGAAGAAAATATCAGGGCAGCTGCAGAGGTGATACGGAGTACTGCAGGTATAGAGCAGGTTAATGTTCTGCCCTATCATAATATTGCAGCGGATAAATATGCCAGATTGGGAAAGCACGGCAGCCTTAAGGACATTACTGTGCCTTCCGATGAATATATGGAACATATAGCGGAAAAGTTTTTTGATTATGGAATAAAAGTAAAGATAGGAGGTTGAAGCAATGAACGACAGAGTCAGGACGCTGAGACAAGAAAGCCTTGATGCCGTCCCGTCCATATCCCTGGAAAGAGCGCAAATTGTAACCAATGCCTACAAGAAGTATTATGGGAAGGTGTCCATACCCGTTTTAAGGGCACTGGTCTTTAAGGAATTGATGGAAAACAAAACTATCTGCATCAACGAAGGAGAGCTTATAGTAGGAGAGAGGGGCCCTGAACCGAAAGCTACTCCCACTTACCCGGAGCTTTGCTGCCATACTGTTGCGGACTTTGATGTAATCGACAAAAGGCAGAAGGTATTTTTCAGGGTCAGCGAGGAAGCAAAGGATATACAACGGAATGAAATTATACCCTATTGGAAAGATAAATCCATGCGTGACCTGATGTTTGACCAAATGACGCAGGAATGGCACGACTGCTATGAAAGCGGGATCTTCACAGAATTTATGGAACAGAGAGCCCCCGGACACACGGTTTGCGGTGATAAAATATATAGGAAAGGCTTCATCGGCTTTAAGGAGGATATAGAAAACCAGATTGCAGCCCTTGATTTTGTTAATGATATGGATGCCTATAACAAGCAGGAGGAGCTCCGGGCGATGAGCATCTGTGCCGATGCAATAATAAGCTTCGGACTGCGTCATGCTGAGAAAGCCCTGGAACTGGCCATGAAGGAGAATAATCCTAAAAGAAGGGAAGAGCTTAAGCAGATCGCGGATGTCTGTAATAATGTGCCCGCAAATGCCCCCGGAAGCTTCCATGAAGCTCTGCAGATGTACTGGTTTGTACACCTGGGCGTAATCACCGAGCTTAACACCTGGGATGCATACTGCCCCGGAAGGTTGGACCAGCACCTTTACCCCTTCTACAAAAAGGGTATTGAGGATGGCACCCTTACACCTGAAAAGGCGGAGGAATTGCTGCAGTGCTTCTGGGTCAAGTTCAACAATCAGCCTGCCCCGCCAAAGGTAGGCATAACCCTTCAGGAAAGCGGTACTTATACGGACTTTGCCAACATAAACAGCGGAGGCCTCAAGGCCGACGGCTCTGACGGGGTAAATGACGTAACATACATGGTGCTGGACGTAATTGACGAAATGAGGCTTCTGCAGCCCAGCTCAAACATACAGCTGAGCAAGAAGAATCCTGACCGTTTCCTAAAAAGGGCCTGCAGGATAATAAGAAAAGGCTGGGGACAGCCGTCGGTATTCAATGCCGATTCGGTGGTGGAGGAGCTTGTGCGCCAGGGAAAGAGTGTTGAGGATGCCAGAAACGGCGGAACCAGCGGGTGTGTTGAAGCAGGCGCCTTCGGAAAGGAAGCTTATATACTGACAGGTTACTTCAACCTGGTAAAGGTACTTGAAATCACTTTAAATAATGGAATCGACCCCAGAACAGGGAAAAAAATCGGGTTGGAAACCGGGGATCCCAGAGAATTTGAAAGCTATGACGAGCTTATGGATGCTTACAAAAAGCAGCTTCATCATTTTATAGAGATAAAAATCAGAGGGAATAATGTAATAGAAAAGCTTTATGCCGACCTTATGCCCGCTCCCTTCCTTTCCATTCTTACCGATGACTGCATAAAAAACGGAAAGGACTATAACGCAGGGGGTGCAAGATATAACACAAACTACATCCAGGGAGTAGGAATCGGCACTTTGACAGACAGCTTTTCAGCCATAAAAAAGCATGTGTTTGATGATAAGTCCTTTACAATGAGTGAACTTCTTGATGCGCTTAAGGCTAATTATGAAGGCAGGGAGGCCATGCGCCAGCTTTTAATGAACAACACTCCCAAGTATGGCAATGATGATGATTATGCCGATGAAATAATGAAGGAACTCTTTGATGCCTATTACAGCGAGGTAAACGGAAGAAGAACAGTAAAAGGAGGAAACTACAGGATAAATATGCTGCCGACCACCTGCCATGTATATTTCGGCTCTGTCACAGGTGCGACACCTGATGGAAGAAGGTCGGGTCAGCCGCAGTCGGAGGGTATTTCTCCCGTACAAGGTGCCGATATGTATGGGCCGACAGCAGTAATAAAGTCGGCGGGAAAAATGGACCATATCAGAACCGGCGGTACTCTCCTGAACTTAAAATTCACTCCTGATCTGCTGAAGGACGATGAGGGCATCGATAAGCTTTCACAGCTTGTAAGGAGCTACTTCAAGCTGGACGGCCATCATATACAGTTCAATGTAGTAAGTGCCGACACCTTAAGGAGGGCTCAGAAGAATCCGGAACAATACAAAGACCTTATAGTAAGAGTTGCCGGTTACAGTGATTATTTCTGTGATTTGACAGAAGCCCTGCAGGAGGAGATAATTACAAGAACAGAGCATAAAAGCTTATAGATGAAAGGGGTAACGAAAAATTGACAGTCAATGAAAAGATCTCCCGGCTCAGAGAACTTATGAAGGGGAAAAATATCGATGCCTTCATAATTCCGAGCTTCGATGCACATCAGAGCGAGTATGTACCTGAGCATTGGATGGCCAGACAATGGATATCCGGCTTTACCGGCTCTGCGGGCACAGTAGTCGTTACGATGAAGGAAGCAGGCCTATGGACAGACGGAAGGTATTTTATTCAAGCCGAGAATCAGCTTAAGGGATCTGAAATTAAGCTTTTCAAAATGGGCCAGCCCGATGTGCCAGACTATGTCCAATGGATAAAGGAAGTGCTTCCTATTGGGGGAACAGTAGGCTTTGACGGTAAGTCTATGCCTGTATCCCTCTATATGGATATGATAAAAGCATACAAGCCCAGGAAGCTTGCCATTGAAGCAGGCTGCGACCTTGTAGGGGAACTATGGACAGACAGGCCTGCAATGCCCAAGGCTCCGATTTTCATACATGATACGGTATATGCCGGGAAATCAAGAACAGAAAAGCTGACTGACCTCCGTACAGAAATGGAGAAGCTTAATTCTGAATATTACCTGATATCTGCTTTGGAGGATATTGCATGGTTATTAAACATCAGAGGCGGAGATGTGGCTAACACACCGGTGGTTTCAGCTTATGTGCTGGTTTCCCGAACCGAATGCCGGCTTTTTATTGATGAAAGCAAGGTAAACGGTAATATAAGAAATGAGCTTGAAGCAGATGGTATTGAAGTGCATGACTATGAGTCAATACAAAAGGCTGTTGCTTCTCTTAATTCCGGAGCTTCCATAATATTAGACCCGGAAAAGACAAACGTATGGCTGTACAAATCAATACCCGAGGCTGTTGAAATATTGGAAATGCCGAACATCACAACGAGTATGAAGGCCATAAAGAACAGCACTGAAATCCAAAACCTCAGAAACGCTCATATAAAAGATGGAGTTGCGCTTGTTAAATTCCTCATATGGCTTGACTGCAACCTGGGAAAAGAAGATATCACGGAAATCACCGTTGAAGAGAAGCTGAATGAATTCAGGCTTCAGCAGGAGCTATCCATGGGTCCCAGCTTTGATACCATTGCAGGCTTTAAG
>Ga0208695_1002577_pt1 | contig 12983 bp, 11 predicted proteins | sample AD_UKC111_MetaG_FD_184449 | JGI IMG/M metagenome (GOLD analysis project Ga0208695, IMG submission 184449) | Active sludge microbial communities of municipal wastewater-treating anaerobic digesters from Hong Kong - AD_UKC111_MetaG (SPAdes)... | ecosystem: Engineered > Bioreactor > Anaerobic >... | reverse complement strand
ATGCTCATATATATAGTCTCTCTCCAGACCATCAAACAATCAAATATTAAGAATTAATTTCAGACTCGAAAGAACTATGAAAAACAGATAGTTTGATGGTATGGACAGAAAACTTATAAGGAGTTAGATAAGAGGAATTTATGGAGTTCAAATGTCGTTTCCCAATGTCACCCGAACTCCATAAACGCGCCCCAAGAGGCAGTGATTATGTTAGCTGTGCGTGTATTTAAGCTTGCCTGATTTTTGCCTCCTAGGGTAATAATACTAGGAGTGAAGTAAATGAAATATTGTAAAAGAACATTGATAGGAACGCTTTTATTAACAATATTCCTGATAAATATAGTGGTTCCAGCATCAGCATATTCATATTCTGGATATATGTGGAAATCCCATCATCCCTATATTCAAAAGGGTTCAACAATTCCGAGTTCTTGGTCAAGCGCTCTAACTGCATCTACAAATACGTGGGACAATGCAGGTGCAAATTTTTCTTTTCATTGGGGACAGACCGCTGTTAACAAACTAAACTACAAATCTTTTTATCCAACATCAACGCTAGGTATAACATTTCCAGTTCCCAATGCTGACGGTTATTTAGGTAGTTGTTATACAAATTTCAATAGTAATGTTGTTTGGTCAACAAGTGGAGAATCAGGTAAATTTGATGTGCAGAATGTTGCTACTCATGAGTTAGGTCATTGGTTAAATTTGTTAGATTTGTATGATTCTGGCTCTACTGAGAAAACAATGTATGGCTATACAAGTACCGGCGAAACAAAGCAAAGAACTCTTGAATCAGACGAAATAGCAGGTATCAAGAGTATCTATGGAGTAACCTCGAATTTATTATTCTCCGATTATACAAATGATAATGTTAAGCTGGCGAATAATACTGATGGATTCACAGGTACAAATGATCCGCTGGACGTCAAAATAAGCGCATCAATCATAAAATGCACTCATGCGGATTTAAAGAATAACTCCGATATAATTGTAACAGGAAAAGTCAAAGAAATACTTCCAAGTAAATGGAATACTATTGACGGAGATAAACCAAACAAAGAAAATACTAAATCCGATCAAGATTGCATCATTTACACTGATATCATTATAAGTGTAGACAAATATCTCAAAAACCCATTATCATCAAAAGAGGTTATTGTGAGAACATATGGTGGAAAGGTTGGAAATGATAGCATGACATTAGATATTGAAGCAGGTTTCAAATCGGGTGAAAATGTTTTGCTATATTTAGAAAAAGATCTTTCAACAAAGGCTAATGATGGTTCTGAATATTTCTATGTTTATGGATCAATGCAGGGCAAATTCACATTGACTGACGACGGAAAAGCTACAAGACCTGATGAAACTGTTAGTCAGGAAGAATTGCTGAGTACAATCGAAAAGTAATTTAACTATTCAAATAGCCTTCGAAGACTACATAATTTTTAGGATTAATAAATTGAATATGAAATTAATCCTTTTATTTTTTACAATGAAGAAACAGGAGAATTTTAATGAAACTATTGGGTTCATTTTCCATATTATTAACATTCGTTCTGCTTTTTTTGACTTCAACTCTCGCAGCAGCTTCATTTGCCTCAGAAGCTGCCGAAATCCCTTACCAGATAAATAATTCAGACCGCATAATTGTTGGTACAGTAAGTGAGATTAATATGTCCCGTGACCATACAATTGCTACAATTAAAGTTAATGAATGGCTCTATAATCCCTTGCCTACAGAAACCATAAAAGTGAGATCAGAAAGGGGAACTAATTTATTGACTACAGTCGAAGTTGAGTTCGTCCAGAACGAGTCAGTTCTCTTGATGCTGAATGATGTAGATCTCGATAAACAGCTTTTCCGTGTTGGAATCGGAGTTCCAGGAAAACACCCTGCTTCAGATAGGGACGCGGTAATCGAGGAATTGAAAGCTCAAGGTAAATGGAAGGGAGAAGACCAAACAGGTAATGAGACAAATGAGACCGAAATGATAAAGAGTACAGAAACAACAGTTAATCAGAAAGAGAATATAACAGAAAACACGACGGTGGATACTGGACAAAAAGAGAATACAGGAACAATAGATAAGCAGGAAGAAAAATCCAATACCAGTCAGGAACCAAACAGTACTCCTTTTATAAGTTCTTTCTGGTTGTTTGTAATAGTGCTCGGGACAATTATGTATGTAAGAAAGACAAAATAACATGTTTTACCCGAATTATTTCACTAACAGCGTTGATTGGCAACTCTATCTTGAAGGATTAGGATTTCGCTCAACAGGGCGATTTTTAAAGGTAAGTCATGTTTCTGTCCAAAAATGGATAAAGAAATTTGGTCAGGAGTTAGAGGATCTAAAAAGCGAAAATGAGATATCTATTGTTGAAATGGATGAGATGCACACTTACATCGGTAACAAAAAAAAATATTGCTGGATCTGGATTGCTGTTGATAGAGTTGGGAAAATTCATCAACTGCTCTTTTGGCAGCAGAGGAACGGAAATTCGTCCCTGTGCGACTCGGAGGGCATGCGGTTGTATTAGACACTATTAAAATAATGGGTTGTATCTGAAAAACGAGTCTGTGGAAATTTCTTTGTTACTTGAGGGGTATGTTAGGTCCTGAACAAATCTCATCAAGTTTCATCTAAAAAAACGAAAGACTCATCTTTCAGGTTTTTTAAAAAGGGCAGGATACTCTTCTCTCAATGGCTTTTTGAGTTCTTCATTCAACAGTGCTTTGTTAAGCGTTAATTGTGCTTTTTAAGTGGTTTTTACAGTAATCAGGTCTAAACTTAATAAGACTAACTTAATAATCGAGTTAGATTTTTTTTGTGTTACACTTGAGCTATTATATAAACCTTTGAATGTGAGTTGGGTCAATATGCTCATATATATAGTCTCTCCAGACCATCAAACAATCAAATATTAAGAATTAATTTCAGACTCGAAAGAACTATGAAAAACAGATAGTTTGATGGAATGGACAGAAAACTTATAAGGAGTTAGGTAAGAGGAATTTATGGAGTTCAAATGTAGTTTCCCAATGTCACCCGAACTCCATAAACACGCCCTAAGAGGCAGTGATTATGTTAGCTTTGCGTATATTTAAGCTTGCCTGATTCCTGAAAGAAAAACAAAGAGAGACTGGGCTTATTTCCTGGAAGAAATAGAAGTTCAATATGAAAATGCAGATATAATTACGTTGGTAATGGACAATCTAAACACGCATATACCTGAATCTCTCTACGAAACAATTCCACCAACCAGAGCAAAGGAGCTATGGGACAAATTTGAGTTCGTGTACACACCAAAACATGGAAGCTGGTTGAACATGGCAGAAATTGAACTGAACGTACTTCAGGTCAATGTTTAAAAAGGAGAATGGATAACATCGAGTTTGTTAGGAAAAAAGTATTCGTATGGCAAAATTACAGAAACAACAAAAATTCAAAGGTTAACTGGCAATTTACAACAGATGATGCAAGGATAAAATTGGCACGACTTTATCCGACAACTGGAGATTGACACGACACTACTCGTAGCCAGGAGAATGAATATGAATTCTTCTTTAATATTTTTAGTGCTTGTAATTGCTTCTACGGGATTCAGTCAGACTCTTTTGAAATTGGGGGCAAATCAAGCTCATGGTAAAAAGTTATTTTTAGCTTACTTTAATCCCTATACATTAACTGCATATATCCTGTACATGGCGGCAACTATTTTTACTGTGTATGCCCTCAAAGACATCCAATTAAAGTCATTTTATTCGACTACTTCATTAAAATTTGTACTTATTCTCATTTTATCCAGGCTGATACTTCAAGAGAAGATTGACCATAATAAAGTAATTGCTGTAGGGTTGATTGTTTTTGGTGTTATTATATTTAACATGTGATTGACAGAAGGCTTCAGCAAGAACAATATGAGATCTTTAATTATCCGGAACCAGAAAGAACTTAAATAAGAGTTACTCTCTGAAGTGCAGAAGAATCATTAAATTTATAAAGAAAGTGAATCCGATCCAGGTTATAACATGTTATTAAAGGCTGAGTATATATTCACCGCTCTAAACTCAAGACTTGAAGAATATTTTAATTTAAGAAAGGTAATTCACAATCTTAAAGGATTATCTTCAAGATACGATTTTTTTGATGCTTTAGTTCTGTTTTTATTTATTTTTAACTTTTTTTTCTATGTTTTTTTACTTAATTCAACTTATGCAAATATGTGTCCTTTTAATGCTTTTGACAAAGGAATAATGTATCAACTTTTTCATAATACTGTTGTCCATGATCATTTCTTTTATTCATCAATAAACGGAGGAGGCATCATAGATTTTGTTGGCCACCAAAGGTACATATTTTTGTTAATTCTACCTTTTTTTTACATTTACCCTCATCAGATTACTTTTTCAATTATCAGTTCTTTTTTGTTATCTTCAGGTGCATTTCCCGTTTACTGTTTAGCTAACGAAGTGTCCAGATCTAAAAAGATAGCATTTGTTTCAGTCATGATGTACTTCTTACACCCAACCGTAAGCTGGCTGTTTTTGGAAAGCGTTAAAGAAGAGATATTTGCGTTACCCTTCCTTTTATTTTCTTTTTATTACATGTACATTAAATCTTTTAACAAATTTTTATTTTTCCTCTTCCTTGCATGCATATGTAAAGAAAATATACCTTTAGTAGCCATAATGTTTGGAGTCTATGCCTTTATAGAGAAATACGACAAAAAATGGGTTTACGCCCCTTTAATATTAGGTACGGGAATTTTTTCTTTTGAATTATTGTATTTAAAGCCTTATTTCGCAGATTTATCTCATCAACTTTATGGTTATGTTTTTACAACCCAATCCGGAATGCTGGCTGGCAGATATTCTTATTTAGGCACATCAGCTGTTGATGTGATATTTAACATCCTGACAGACCCCCACCTGCTTTTCGAATATATGTTCACTCAAGAAAGTTTGAATTATTTGCTAATTTTATTTTTGTCTGTAGGTTATATTAGTTTTTTTAGTCCCAGAATCCTGCTAATCGCATCTCCTGTGTTTTTACAGAATCTATTAGCAAATGCTCCAGCCCAGCGTATGATTAATTTCCATTACTCAGCGGTAATAATCTTTGTGATTATTTGTTCCGCCATCTTCTCTCTTTCGTCTATCAGTAAAAAAATTAGTACCAAAAAACTCAATCTGGTTTTAATTGTTTTAATCGCTCTGAATCTATATTCTTTTTCTACCTATGGGGGAGCTGGTAAAGCAATTTCAGATCTTAATTCTGCCCCGAAGGATGAAGCTAAGGAATTTTTTAAAAATGTCAGCCAAATTCCTGGAGACAGCAGTATTCTTTGTTCAGGGGACATGGGTTGTTATTTTTATAAAAATCTTAACGTTACATACATGGGTGATTATCAAAGAAGTAATCCAGATTCATATGATTATATAATAATAGAAAGGACACCGTTAGCCAGTTATAAAGTATCTCTAGATCTCAGTTCCTACTTAAAAAACCACAAGTTTTTTTATTTTAACAGCCACTGCTTTATACTTGAAAGGCAAAACCAGACTTCTGAGTCCATCAGTTCATATGATGATAATTATGTGTACAATAATTTGTTCTTCAGTAGCCAAAAAAATACAGGCTCACTCATATACGATGAACAGATAAAAAAGTATGCTTTTTATAGTGATAAAAGTTTTAATGAGTCCGGTTATTTAGTTTATGGGCCATATATGTCATTGCCTGAAGGAAAATATACTATAGAGTACATTTTAAAGGCAGAAAATATTACTGATTATTCTCTCAATGTTACAAGCATAGATATCTCGTTTGTAAAAGACGGAGAGCCGGGAATTGATTCTGCGAAGGACATATACGCAGGTGATTTAATTGAAGGAGAATATTGTTCTCAGAATTTGACATTAAATGTTGAATCTGAAGATTCCAGGGTATTTGAATTCAGGGTATTTCAACCGCTTTCCAGCAACCTGTATGTTGAAAGAATTAACATACACAAATGTGTTTAATACTGTAACTTTTTAGCACATTCAGAATGGTGATATTTTCAATAAAATGTGTGGTATAATTATTGAGGTATTATTCTTTGCATAAATATTGGTACCCATACATTCCCAGCAGAACATAATAAATAATTCCTATAATATGAATTACTATACCTGAATTAATTGCAAGTTCCTTAGTCAATCCTATTCCGATAAAACCTATTGCCCATCCAACTTCATAAGTCCCGAACCCTCCCAAACCTTGAACTGGAAGCACGGACATAAAAACTACAAAAGTAGAAGCCAGTAATACCTCAAAAAATCCAATGTCTATATCTAAAGATTTAATTAAAGTATAGTTCAAAGAATAGAGAATAAACCATATGACAAAGGAAATTAAGAACAGTTCCATCATTTTGCCGTTGTTTTTTATGTTTGTAAAACTGTCAACAACCTCCCTTGCTTTTCGTAAAAAGAAGTTAACTGCACTATTTTTGTTTAGCTTGATAGTTATGAAAATTGCATTAGCAAACTTCAAAAAAATTTCACCTGCATATAACAAAACTATTAAAAAAATAGCCAGCAAAGCAGTAAATAAAACAACTACCCAAATAATATTAGAAAACATTTCAGGCAAATCGCTTACAAACAGAGAAGAAATAAAAAACAATAATGAAATCGTAATGAAGTCCAGTACCCTTGCAACCATTAATGTTGCAACACCTTCTCCAGTAGATTTATTGTGATATTTTTTTAATATATAAATGTAAGAGAGTTCCCCTGATCTTGCTGGAAGAATACTGTTTACCATATTGTGAACGCAAACAATATGAAAAAGGTCATTGAGGGATATTTTTTTGTCTAAAAGAATATGAAATCTTAATCCTCTGAAAAAATAGCTGAGTGTATACAGGAAAAGTCCCAGAATCAGGTAAATTTTGTTAATATTTTTTACAGTTGTAATCAGATCCTCAATTCTGATCTGAGATAATATTATTCCAAGAAGCAAAAAAGTTACAAGCACAGTTATAAGCTGTTTCCTGGTAATAAATTTCATAAGATACTTTCCATTTTTGCACAAACAATATATGTTTACTGCATCACGGCGGTGGTTAGCAATGACGATACTCTTTATAAATATTTTTCCTATTATATATACTCATCCATACTGCAACTTCCAAATTTCTACCTCTATTTATGGAATAGAAAGTTCAGAACTCATTTTCATGTCAGAAACTCAACTAATTTGTTTTTAACATAGAATTCAAGGAACAATTTTGAGTTTTGGGATCGACTCGTTATTATTTCTCATTCCAGTATCCTCAGATATTCTTTACATATCCTTTTATCTTCGAATTTCTTAACTTCTTCTTTATTATACTCAGAAAAATTAACTTTGAGCTGGTCATCTTGCTTAAATTTATTTATCATATTAGCCAGAGCTTCAACGTCTCCATAACGAACAAGATATCCATTCTTTCCTTCTTTTATAAAGTCAACCTGGCCACCGTTATCAGTTGAGATTATTGGAAGGCCCGCCTGCATAGCCTCCTGTAAAACGATCCCGAACCCTTCATGTACCGAAGAAAGCACATAGACATCAGAATTTTGAAGATATTGAAACTTCCTGGTTTCTGATACAAACCCTAAAAAATGAATTCTATCCAAAACATTTAATTCTTTAGCTAAATTAGCCAGATTCTTTTTTTCAGGGCCATCACCAATAATTAATGCATGAACATTATCAGGAGTATTTTTTATAGATTTGATCAAAAACTCAAAACCTTTTCTTTTCACCAGCCGTCCAATACTTACGGTATAAAATAAATTCTCATCCATACCCAGGTCTTTACGGCTGATTCTTTCAAATATAACAGGCTCGTAAGCTACAGGAATAACGTTTATTTCTTTTTCAACATTATAGTGCTTTAACGCATTATCTTTAATATTAGATGATTCTGCAACAATATATCTTGAATTGCTTAATACCCACTCTACTACTTTCTTTAAATACCACTTTTTGTGAGGGGATATATTTTTAGAAGGGTCATAGATATCTCCCCCGTATATGGATAGAATATTTGGCAGGCTAAATTTACGGGATATCCAGATTCCAAGAGGACCGGTAGGAACAGCAAAATGAGTATTTACAAAGGAATATTTGTTTTTCCTGCACAGCTCGCATGCTTTCTTATATGCTAAAAAAGGGAAACTGACCATAGACGGGACTGTAGCAGTAGATAGTTTCATTCTCCCGATAACATCCACTCTGTAAACATTAATCCCATCAACTTTTTCGTACTTTTCCAGGCCATTGAATCCGGTTGTAATATAATCAATTTGATATCCAAGTTTGATGAAGCCTTCTGCAAGTTTTTTGGCAGCTACGCCCCCACCTCCGCCAAGTGGAGGAAATTCGTAATTCAACATCAGCACTCTCATTCAATAATCCTCTCAACCAGGTAATTCTTCCGACCGTTCTGGCTATAGTATATTTTTACCAGAACATCTGCAAGAATTCCAATGGTAAAAAACTGTATGCCTATGACAATAGACATGATACTTACCGTAAACAGGGGTCTGTCGGTAATTCCAACTCCGTGAAATAATCTTAAAATAACCATATATAATGAAATAATTCCGCCAATAAAGCTCAAAAGAATCCCTATGCTTCCGAAAATATGAATTGGCCTCAGGGAATATTTCTGCCAGAAAGTTACAACCAGAAGATCAAGGAAACCTTTTATAATTCTTTTCCAATTATATTTGGTTCTCCCGTTTTTTCGTTCCCTGTGATTTGTTTTTATTTCTCCTATTTTATACCCCTTCCAAAAAAGCATAGCAGGGATGTATCTGTGAAGTTCTCCGTAAAGCTCAAGGCTTTCAGTGCTTTCTTTTACATAAGCTCGTAGAGTACAGCCTGAATCATGTATTGTCTCTCCAGTAAACGATTTCCTTAACTTATTTGCGAACTTTGAAAAAAGCTTCTTTAAAAAAGGATCCTTTCGGTCAAATCTCCATCCACATATAACATCAAAATCTTCCTTTTGGAGTTTCTCCAGCAATTTCGGGATATCTTTTGGGTCGTTCTGGAGGTCTGCATCCATTGTAATAATATTTTTTCCAGTGGCGCAATCAAGACCAGCTCTTAAGGCTGCGCTCTGCCCGAAATTCTTCCTTAACTTAATCACTTTCAACCGATCATCATTTTTGCTAAGGTATTGAAGTTTCTTAAAAGTCAAATCAGTAGAGCCATCATCTACAAATATTATTTCGTAACTAATCCCGAGAGGCTCAAGAGCATCTATAATTTCCCGGTAGCAGAGTTCGACATTTTCTTCTTCATTGTAAGCGGGAACCACAACTGAGATTTCAATGTCCATTTTGCATACCCTCAAGACCATCATCTATTGATATTGCAGGTCTCCGTCCAGTTTCCTTCCATGTTTTATATGAACCTTGAAGAGTGAGTTCTGCGTATTCTTTCATAGAATCGGAATAAACTATATTATATTCACTTTCGTTAACCTCAATAATTTTCGAGGCAAGTTTATCAATTGTAACAGAGCGTCCATTATCTGTTTTGTATACACCAGTTCGTTTTTTCATGAACATCAGATTCGCCTGTATTTTTTATTAATCATTAAGAACTTTCAGGATGATGTTTTCATAAGCTGAAATTGATTACTCAAAACATAAAATTCAATAAATAAATTTTGCATTTTAGAATGGGCTCTAAAATATCCCCCTGATACTATAACTATGTTTATAATATCTTGAGAATTAACTCTTAAGAGGAAGATACTTTTGTAGCTCTATCTATGCATTAAATATTCCTGGCTATCAGTATTCAAGCCACTTAGGTCTGGACTACAATCCTGACCTATTTTTAATTACTCCCCCCACTAAATAATGTAAATAGGAATTTAACTACTTTTCCAATAAAAACTAGGATTTAATAACTGTTCTCATAGTTAAAATTCAATTATTCTTTGTGAAGAAAATTATTATTTTTGCATTTTATTTAACCCTGGTAGATTTTATAAAGAGAATTCAATATTCCAGGTATGAAAGTGCTCTCAAGTACAGCCATTTTTTGAGAATGTATTCGAAGAATATCATGTTTGTTTTTTTCATAAGGACAGATAAATCCAATTTTAATGTCTTTTCAGAGAATATTCGTACACCAAAAGGATATTCTCAACTATCCCATCCCAATTGTATTTTTTAGCTTTATTAAATGCCGCCTCTGAAGCCTTCCTGTTATCTGAGATCGTTCTAATTATTTTTTCCACAGCATCTGCAATTTCACTCTCTTCAAGCTCCACAACAAACCCATCAACCCCGTCTTCTATGAGTCCCTGTGCCGCGTTATATTTTTCTTTCACCGTGATTACAGGCACTCCGCAGGCAAAAGCCTCGATCACAACCATTCCAAAACCCTCCCTGCTTGAAGGAAGAACAAGGACCTTTGAAGCTTTAATTTTTCCGATTAATGCCCTGTATTCCTGAAACCCTTCAAATTTCACACTATCCTGCACGCCAAGATCATGAGCAAGCTTCTCGAGAGTTTTCCTTTCCGGTCCATCTCCGACGATACAGCAGCAGATTTCAGGACTATCTTTTTTTAACAGGGAAACCGCTTTTATCAAAACATTGACATTTTTTTCTTTTATGAGCCTGCCTGCGAAGATAATATCGTAAATTTTACTCCCCTGACTGCCTGCATAATCCTGGCCATAAGGCTTGATTTCTGAGATTAACTTCAGGTCGATCCCATTGGGCAGGACTGCAATCTGCCTGTTCATCCCCACAAGGGTTACAAGCCTGTCCTTAGTCCAGTTCGAAACTGCAATATTGTTCTTTGAAATTTTTGCAACTGCAGTTTCTATGAAAAGCCCGAAAAATCCTTTTCTTTTTCCAAGGTATTCATACCAGTAGTCTCCCCATACCTCATGCCATGTAAATACCACAGGGGTCTTTTTCAGAATTGAAATCGCTTTTACGGTAAAACAGGAAAAATAGGGAAATACACTCACATCAATGAGGTCGAATTTTTCTTTCACGAGAGCTGGAAACAGCTTTACAGAGAAGACGAATGCTTCAGAAATCGAACGTCTGCCATTTACATAGAGGTTCATGGCTTCACATACTCCATGAAGGGTCATGCCCTCATAATGAATTACATCTTCGCCTTCCCACCATTTAATCCCGAAAAGGTGCACATCGTGCCCCTTTAAAGAAAGCCGCTTCCCCAGTTCATGAATGCGCACTTCTGCGCCGCCCTTGACCCAGGGATAGACAGCATCATATACAAAAGCGACTTTCATTTCATCACTTTACCAATCAGTATCAACTTCAAGGAGCATTACACTCAAAAAGACCGCAGAAAAAATCAGCTGAAGCCCTATTGCTGCTAGCACCATTGAAATTACAGCAGATTCCACTTCTTCAAGAGAGCCATATCCGGTATTGATCCATGAATATGCAACTTTCAGTCCAAGAACTAAGCTCGAGACCAGAAGAAGGGAACCTCCTATCAGTTCTTTTTCAAGTGAATGGTAGCTCAGCAATTTTTTGCTTTTTTTGTCGTCACGATACATGCCATGGAGAAGACCGTATGTTTTCATGTATCCTCCAGTAGCAAGAATCTGACCGCCAATGATTAAGAGCATGCTGCCCAAAATAAACGAATGCAGCCGGTTATATGCAGCATTCTCTGTAAGAAGAAGGGAAGCAGTTATAAGAAAACCCAGGATAAATACGCAAGCTCCGGGGATATAGAGGAAAGGGACAGGCCTGTACAGCATCATAAACCTTACGTGTCTCCAGCCGTCCTGAAATGAGCGCAGTTTCGAGGGAGCTTTCCTTGAGTAGTATGTTATGGGCACTTCCTTAATCCGGAGACCGCACCTTGCAGCTTCAATTACCATCTCAGATGCGAGTTCCATGCCGTGAGTTTTAAGGTTCATTTTCTCAAGTGCTTCTCTGGTAAAAGCCCTCATTCCGCAGTGGGCATCCGAAATTTTCGTTTTGAAGAGGAAATTGAGCATTCCGGTCAGAATAGGATTTCCAATATACTGGTGCAGCCAGGGCATAGCTCCAGCTTTGATTTCACCCTTAAGCCGTGTTCCCATTATAAAATCGGCTTCACCTGCCAGAAGGGGGTCCAGAAACCTGTCAAGCTCGAGGAGGTCGTAAGTATTGTCTGCATCAGCAATAGCAATGTAATCTCCTCTGGCTTCAGCCAGCCCTTTAAGGTAGGCATTTCCATATCCTTTAATCGGACCTATAACTTTTGCACCCATGGATGCTGCTATCTCTGCGGTTCTATCCGAAGAATTATCAGCAACTATTATTTCCCCCTCTATACCATATTTTTTGAATATATGCTGAGCTTTCTGTATACAGATACGAATAGTTTCTTCCTCATTCATGGAAGGCATTACTATAGAAAGAGAGGGCATGCCCAGCTTATACATCATATTTCTTAATAACCATTTTGATACCTCATAAAGATCAGAAGCATGAAATTGATCCTATAAAGAAACCGAACTTCTGTTAAAAAGCTATTTCAGGTTATTTTGTTTTTGTAACCCGAATTGCAAAAAATTGCTGAAAAATAAGAAACTTAAAAATAAAAAGGACGGAAAAACGTTCCCTTCTCCCGGGGTGTTTTCCCATTATTTTTGAGTTCTTTTGCCTTAATTCAGAATGCTCAGCTAAAGCTTGGTACGGTTCTGCCTCTGCGTTCAAACCTGTCCTGAGCTGTTGCCAGGCATGCCAGAGTGCAGTATACTGCTTTTTCCTCGGCATTCTTTAGGACAAAGAATTCTTTCCCGCATACGGGGCATATTTTTTTTACATAAGCCATAGTAGACACGCACATTTTTTGGATGTGGATACTTTCTTTAAGATTTTGCTTTTTTAAAGCATACTAAAAAGAACGCAACTAAATATAAACTTTTGTATTTAT